>JACCDK010996585.1_pt1 | contig 16144 bp, 10 predicted proteins | sample 7445871 | NCBI WGS metagenome assembly JACCDK01 (sample SAMN15323436, study PRJNA562643) | freshwater metagenome | isolation source: river surface water | place: USA:Blue River Watershed | collected 2017-08-15 | reverse complement strand
TCGTAGTTATTTCTTCCCCAGATAATACATGAATCTTGGTGGGCTCAAGACCTCCTAAGGCGGAAAAGCAGGAAAGAAAAAATAATCCTAAAAACAAACACATAAGCTTCCAATCACCTATTCTCTTGCGCATAAAAAAAACTGCCATAATCTATGATTTAATGAACCAACAAACGATAATTGGAATATTTTTTGGTTAAAAAAACGTTGCTTCCCTCGATCGAAACGATATCAGAAATTGAAAAATCTTTCTCGGTTAGCAAAGTTTTAAAATCGAATGCCGAATACTCGATGTCAAAATAGGCAAAGGGTTTTCCCTCAATTGGGCCATTTCCGGCATCATCGAAAGATTCTGGTTTTGGAAAAAAACGCATTCGTGCGATTACTTTGGATTTAGAGAAATACTTGATCTCCAGCTTTTTGAATTGACCCATTTTATAATTCAGTGATAGTAAGGAAAATTCAGAATCCAATTGTTTTGCTGAACATTGACTAACATTTTGGAAAAAGGATAACATGTCTTGTTCAATACCTTTATTCAATGAATTTTTGCCGTAAACAACCTTTTGAAACACCACGGTTTTGGTATCATGAAGCACAGAAATTTGGTATTTACTGTTTCTAATTGAAATTACTTTTGGAGAAAAGGAGTTAAACCAAAGGTTTTTTTTCTTTAAAGAAACCATTTCCGTATGAATGGATTCGCCTCCTGTTTTTTCAAACATTCGAGTCGTAATAACGCAAGAATAAGCTTCCTTTGATACCATGGAAGCTGCAATAGCTTCTAATTCTTTCCGAACGATTCCTTCATCGGAATTAGTTGCGGAAATCAAAAAAATCACACTAAATAATAGTGCCCATTTTTTCAAAAATAATTCCTTAAAATTAATACGTGCCATCTGCTTTGCGTTTATATTTAATGGAGTTTTGGCGCACTTCTTTTAAGGTTACAATACCCATTTCGGTTTCACGTTTTATGCGTATCAGGTTGCCTTCCTTGTCATATTCATAAAAAATGGCAAAATTGTTGGCGTCTAATTTTGCCATCAATCGATGAGTAATATTATGGTAAACATAGCTTTCCATATTCCCATCTGCCGGATAGGCCCGTACATCATCAAACCACGTTTTCACTCCATTAGCCGCCAATGCAATGGAAATTTCAGTAACCCCATTTGGAATTATTACTTGGCTTTCAATGCGTTGCCAGCCATCGATAATTTTTCCACTCGGAAGAAGTGTAATCATTTGGAAGGAACCATTAGCCAACCTTATTTTCACTTCTATGTTTGCATTAGAATAGGTTGTATCTGCAAAAGAATTGGGTTGATTTTCTTTTACCCAACCTGAAATCATATATTTTCCAGCTGATGGTGAAAAACGTATTAATTGATCATCCGAAGTGGATTGATAGTTAATCGCTTGATTTGGAAGGTTATTGTTAGGGGATTCATAATCCCGAATCATTTTAGCCTTGCTTCCTGGATCTACCTCAAGTGCATACAATCCAGAATGTGCTTCAATGGCAGAAAGACGAACATTGGACCCTAATTGATCTTCAAAATTAAAGTGCCTCCTTAAACAAGTTGCATTTCTTTCATAGTAATCTTCAAATCCATCAAAACCCATTTGGGTTCGTTTGGAATTAGAGGCTACTGCTATTGGCAAATAGTTATTGTAACCAAATAAAACCGAGGAATAAATACCAAGAGCATTCATATTTTCAAGTTCCTCCCCTTGTGGAGATACATTGGTTATTTCATTACTCCAAACCCATTTATTTGCTCCATTAGAAGTGTTTTTGATCCAAGGGGAATGGGGATATGCTTTTACAAAAAATGGTTCAAAACTTTTAAATCCACCATCGGATTTTAATCGAGGGTCAAAATTGGAGGAATACTTGCGTTCTCCATGATAAACATAATTTTTTGAAGGACGCCAGTTGCCTAAAACTCCAACTTCATACGGATTAACCATGGAATAAGAGTTGTTATCATAACAAAAATCGTTGTTTGGGTTAATGGGCAAACAACTAAACGTGGCCTTTGCCGTGATTACAGAACCATTGGAAGTTAGAAAATTGATGGTTATGGATGAATCTGTACAAACTGCAAAATTTGATTGAACAGACCTTAAATTAAAAACAGATAGGTTTTGAGAAAATTTAATGGTAGCGGTGCAGGAATTATTGGAAGGTAAATGATTAGAAAGTGCTGATACAGCCTGAATTTTCACCTTCCACTGATTGGTATTGGATAACGATCCGTAATCAAGGGAATACATATTCCATGCACAATCCAGTTCATTCTGAAAAATTTGATGATACAATTCGGTGGTTAAAAACTTATTTGTTAATGAATTAGTCTCAATTCCAACACAATTGTCCAATCGTTTTTCTGAAATATTTTGGATTCCACTATTAAACCTTAAAAATGAGTCAATTAGTGAAATGAAATCCAAATGAGATTGCTTACGAGGGTCGCATTGCCCAAATTGTTTTAATAAATATGGTTCCGTTCTCCATTTGTCTTTAAATTCAAATGCCGAAGCATTCAAGATATCTTTCGAGACATCCAATTGCAATGCGGTTTGATTTTGATTTAATGGAATGTTTCTGGTTAAGAAAGATGCAATTGATGTGGAAGCCAAGTTCTTTCGACCCGACCTGATTACTTTTAAGAAATACCTGTTGGTACTATTGGCACTTGAATTACAAATTGAAGCACCTTGTTTATCAATAACATTTAAATTTCCATCACCGGAGTAAATCCAACCTTTTTTCACAAAAATTGTGTCCCCATTGATGGTTTTTGAAACTACCATTAACTCATCCCCTGGGATAAATAAATCATTGGCATTTAGCCCATTAGGCAAAATAATTTGATTGGAAAGTAATTCAACGCCATCGATTGACATACCAATGTTTCGATATGCTTGTCCCATCCCTTCATAAACCCAATGTGCTGGGAAAGTTAGGTTATATGAATGATCGTTAAATTCATTTTGGATTTTGGTCATAAGTACTTCACCCGTTTGACCATCAAATAAGACATTCTCGGTTGAAACCATGCTTCCTTCTTGCTGGACTTCAATTTTTTGAAGGATTCCATTTCGGTTAATGACTTTTACCAAAACTGCAGAATTAAATTGAGTTTTATCTTGGGTTATGGAAGGAAGTGGAATCGGGATGGAAATAACTGCAGGTAGGACGATAGAAAAGGTTTCTTGGTTAAAATTTATTCCAGAATTAAATAATTCACTTTTTTCTTCTCTCATATCAACTACTACATCCATCTCTACACCAACTTGTTTCATCGAAATTTCACCATTTGGGTTAATGGTTAATACTTCGTTATCAAGTCTCCTAGGATCTTCTTTATTCCTTTGGTATAGGTAGTTAACACCGGAAAATGGTTTGTCTTCACCTTGTTTATATGAATGGTTTCCTTTTGGTTTCCCATGCATATCATTCAATTCAACAACATAACCTTGAGAAAAAACAACACTTTCCTTGGAGTATTTATATAGAATGCTTGGAATAATTGGCTTATCTCTATCGTGTTCTTTTGGCGTAACCCTAACAAAAGTTGGAAAATCCTTAGCGGTGTAAAATTCGGAAACCTCTTTTCCCGAATTTGAAGCATAATTTTCACTACTTGCAAGGGAAGTAACTGTAATTTTACTGTAACCAACGGTGGCAGCTGGGAAGTAGGATTCACAAGCTGGATCTTCTTGAAAATACTTGGTATCGGGTGCCATTTTATGTTGAATGGTTATTGCACGAGGCTGTTTCAAGGGATTTTCTTCCCCACCTGCAATGGGCTCATAAGACGCTACACCTGAACTAATTTCCTTCCCATTTTCTATGGTCGTGTATCCATATTCTTGTCCGTATTCAGCATTGATTACCCCCCAATTATTTTGAGTTGCCATATTTGCCCAATTATCATTTAAGCGAATTCGTTTTACCCTAATTCCTCCTCCCAGCTTTTTCTTTTTTAAATTATTCAAACGAATCCAAGATTTTCCAACTTTTATTTTACTCGCAAAACCTTTGCTCCTTAATTCTTTATTAAACCCTAATACCATTTTTTTAATATCATCGGCCATGGTAGCCAAAGCAGTCATATTCTTTTTGGCATCGTTTGATGCTGGAGCATAAGAAGCTGGAAAAACTAGTTTTGGTAAATTAACCCTTGCATAATTCCAAGAATTCTTCGAAATAGCATGTGCTGAGTTATTTCCATCAGTTTTCTTATCATTATCACCAATGGGTGTACTTTTTATACGTAGGTAGTAATAAATTTTATCATTGATGTTGATCGAACCGACAGGAAAAGAATGATCAATTTCAGCCCAACCTCGAATAAATTCATTCCCTCCTTTATTATCTACATCAACTAAGGCATTAAAAAACAGGTCATTAACCCCATCAATGTAGTCTTGAGCTTCATTCAATGAAGAAGGTTGATTTTGGCTTGGAACAAAATACAGGTAATTAGCAAGTAAAAAATTGCCACCTACCTTCTTGTAAAGTGTACCGGTGGTATCTAAATCACCAGGATTGAATGAAGTTCCTGCGATTTTATACATTTCCATGGCTCTTTGATTCTGCACATATGCATAATCGTCGGACTCATAATCAATGTTTATCACTCCACCCGTTGGCAAGTAAATCTGGGAAAGTGTCCAAGCTTGAGCATACTGATCTGCTAAATCTTTGTTTTGAACCGTATACGGAAATTCAAATGAAAATAAATCATTGATTTTCGGAGGTGCATAATTACCCCAACGATCATAGGCTTTTAAATGGTAAGACGGATTAAAAGAAGAGTAATTAAATTCATACGGAGTAAGTTTGCCTTTGTTGGATTTACCATAAGTGAAATAAATTTTCTTAAGTGTAAGTTTTCCAATGTTATTAACTAAGTTGTTACTGACATTTGGAATGCCATTGCAAAGAGAATATTCATATTCAAAAAATACCGTTTTTATCGGAATTGCTTGAACCCCATTTTTAAAATAATCATTTTTCGAATACAAGGCGATTTTATCCAATTTATACATTCTTTGCTGAGAACTGGCGCCTCCAGCAATCCCATTTACGCCCAATCCATCCTCTCTAGGAGAAATGCTAAAGATGGCAATCTGTCCTTTATTCTCAATAGAATGAACATAGTACAATTCCTTTTCGCCATAAATTACGTTCCCTTTATCATCTCTAGCATCAGTTTTACTACCCTCGTTGTAATTGGCCATATTTTCTTCTACTGGTACCCGCCACTTGTAAGAAGAGTTAACCCTTGAATACGAAATTTTAATGGCAGATCCTAAATCATCATCACTTACTCCATTTCCAGTTAAGTCAACGTAGTCTGGCGAAAGTACTTCCGTTAATAAATAGGAATGGGCATAACCTGGCGTTTTTATGGATTCGAAGAAGTTGTCATCTCCATTATTATTTTGAACACTTGCATCATTTCCAGAGTAACGGTAAAGTGCTTTTGGAAGATTAGATTGCCCAATTTTGGAAGGATCCAATGCAAAGCTTGTTTCAATTTGTAAGTTATTGTAGGCAGCTATCCCATAAACATAGCGCATTCCATCTGCACCTAAAGCAACAACTTCCCCAATGTGATGCGATTTTTTGACAGCATTATTGGTAGAATAAAGGGTAGGATTATTTGAATACAAAGGGGAATTAATCCCGTAAGTAAATCGCTGTTGAAGAAAGCCAATTTTTGAAACTTCCTCGTTGGTTAAATAACTGATGCTTTGATTCCTGATGTCGCGTTTCTTCCGGTAAACACTGGAGGTGTCAATTCTAGTTGCCTTCATGTTGTTTCCATTAAAATCAAAGTATTCCAAACTATCTTCAGCAGAAACTATAGAAAATTTATTATTTACTACAATCCTTGCAGGCTTATTGAATAACATGGAATTAAAAAAATCTAAATCAGCAACAGTTTTTTCACCCACTCCTTTAAAGTAAACTTCTTCAAAGAGGGGGTCATTATTCGTTCTTTTGTTCGAAACATGGTTTTTAAAACGATTTCGTTCGCCGCTCCAACTTCCATTTTCAGTTTTTGTCCAAAACGAATTAGCGTCGTATCCAAAATGATTGATGTTGCCAATTCCAACCTCACCAGAAATAGAAAAATTCTTTCCAGATGTTCCTGATTCTTGATCAGATAAAACGGAAATATTACTTTTGGTTGGCTTGAATACACCTCCAATTCCTTGTCCAGAAACAGAGTAAACATCATAAGTGTGCTGAGGTATGGGTAAGTACGATTGTTCAACACTATATGCTCCCTCTTTTTCCCGATTTATATCTGCAATTCCATCTTCACCACGATATCGATCATAAAAAAAGCCATAAGACGGATTGGTAATTGTATTGACAGCTAATGATTGTTTGGAATAATATCCTTTAATATTATAATTGGGATGCATTCCTAATAACTCATAACCTATGGTAAATGATCCGGCTACTCCGCTACTAATGAAAGGCATGGATACAGATGGAGTGTACGTTCTTCCTGAAAAAGAAACAGAACTTCCCAAGTTTACCGATCCTTTAATGGAAAGAAATTTTTCTTTCTTATTATCTGAGTTTTCGTTATTCCGAGAGGACGATGCTTTAAACATTTTTCTTTGTTCTGCACTGATTCCAAAGTTGAGTTCTTTAACTCCCTCTCTAGAATTAAATCCGCTTGAAATGGAAGCAGTAGCTTTCGTTTTTGAAATAGTATTAGCATAAGAAATATTGGGGCTAATATCAATTCCTGATTGTGAATTGGCACTTAATCCCAATCCTGCCGTCATTTCGCCCATACCCTTGTTACCACCCGAAAAACTAGGCGATAAAGAAAACTCATAGCCTACCCCTTTGTAATTGTTGTAATTAACACCAAAATTCATAGATAACCGCATAGAATAGAAAGAATCAATTTCATTTGAATTTCCGGATGACTTTATCTCTTTACCAAATAACTGAATTCCAGCACCTAAGCTTCCACCATAGGTTTCGTTAGGCTTGACGTTAAACTCTTTAACTATAGGATCTCCTTTAAAGTCATCAGGCAATCCGCGCATATTTCGATTAATGACTCCTGGATTAATATTCCAACCCAAACCAACCCAACTTGCTTCTTGATCGGTTGAGATTCCGGAGTGATAGGAAATATTAATTGGATATCCTCCAACATCTAACAAAGGAATATTGTAATTAAAATCACCGGTAAACAAATCAACCATTTCACTGGTTCCAACAGGTTCAAAACTTTGTACCTCCGGTTGGGAAGGTCCTCCGGTTAATGCCACTGCGGTTATTGGCAGTAATGTATCTGTAAGAATGATAACAGATAAAAATACTGCGATGGATTTTCGATTTCGTTTTAACATTTTTCTTATAGTTTTAATGCTGGAATTTTAGAAATTTTATCTCCTTCAATTTTCATTATTATTTTACCCAATGCGAAAATTTTATCATCGTAAATAATTGAAATATTTTCGTTCAGTTCAGGTTTTTTATCTTCGAAACCAATCATTAATTCAACAACTGGAGATAATTGGTATGTCCTTTCATAATGATGAATGCTACAAGGAATAGTATCTTTTCCAATGACCATTTCTAAATCCTGGTTGATCATGGAGCTGAAATACTGAACTCTTTGATAATATTGATCCTTCGATTGTGCGTTCAAAAGAAGAACATCTGTTTTCTTATCTACGGGAATCAATTTTAAATTAAAATACTTCATTCCATGATATGTTTCAAGAACTGAATCAAATGAATAGCGATCAAATTCCCCGTGAAATTCATGAAGTGCCATTAATTCTTTAGGCAAATACTTTAATTCAATTCTAACTTCGTTTTTTTCTTCTGATTGGATTAAACCATTCCTAGAATCATTACAATATTGAGCAAATTCCATCGGTGTTAAGGATGTTTTGCATCCCATCAGGCCAATGATTGCTAATAAAAACAACTTCCTCATTACAAATTTGAATTAAATACAAACCCAATCTGATAAACTTCACCTTTGGTATTGCGAATAATACACAGGTACCGTTTACGTGAAACAAAATGCGCAGCTTCTTCAAGATCAATTTCAAAACAATTGAATCCTTTAACTACGTTTTTATTGATAAACCCGTTTGAAATTAAGCGTCCTTTAGTATTGTAAAAGGCAATTTTTAATTGGCCAGAGTCCAATATTTCCTCGTAGCATACTCTTAAATTATTGAACAAGAAATGATTAGTTAATACTTTGTTTTTTTCTAACAAAACATAATCCTTAGCTTGGATGAGTGTTTTGGAAGTATCGTATTTAAACTCCCAAGCCTCCGAAGTAGTTAAAATTTGTCCAGCCGAAACCTTTTGAATTTGCCAAGCATAGCGCTGGTTAATTTGAAGAGGGGGAGCATCAACAGGATATTGGACGGAGTTCGTTCTTAAATTATTCTTTATGAAAAGAGGCAAATTCGTTGAAATTGCCTCTTGGGCCATTTGATCATTGGAAATCGCTACCATGTAAAAGCGATAAAACTCACTTGGAATGGCGCCGTCTGCCATTGAAGGCAATTGAAACATACCGGCATCATTAAAATTCCAAATAAAAACAGGATGAGGAGACTGAATCGTTTCTTTATCCTCTGGATTGATTAGAAAAGGTCCATTTGACACATCAGAGTAGAGTTGGTCACGATATTCTCCTACATTTTTTGCTCCTTGAAAAAATCTTGCACAATAGGTATAGCTACCAGCTGGCAATAAACGATTTAAATTGAGGTAAACAGCAGAAGCAACACTTCCGTAATTTACGGTAGCAATGGATAGATTATTTTCCTGAATGCTGAAGAATCCAGACGGGATTGTAAATGGATTCGTAATGACTTGAACTAAACGATCGTTCTGAAAATTAGTAATTGTTACCTCCAAACTTACCGCGATAGGACTGGAGGTATTCACCACATTTAGCTCGCACAAGGATGGAGGCGTTAAATTGTAGATGGAAAACCGCGGCATATTTACTTGAATTTGTGCAACAACACAAATTGGAACCACGAATAACATCACAACAAAAAATAGTTTCTTTACCATTGTTTTAAAATTTACATAATAAACGAATGCTCTCACTGTAAGGAAAGCGATTTAATAGGGATGGATTAAATAGGCTATAGTAATTATTGATTAATAGTTTTTCAATTCGGGCTTCAATCGAAAAATAACGATTATATTGATATACTGTAGAAGCAAGATATCCGTATTTATAACCATTTTCCATGGAATAGGTAGATCTAAATGCAATATTGTAAAGCAGCTGTTTTTTGAGGGAATTTGAATAATTCATTTCAATAAATCCGATCTGCTGCAATAAACTTTCAGAGTTAAAAAATCCATTCCCAGAAATATTGATGTTCCCCCATTTTCTATTTCCAAAAACCGCATTCAAGTTGATGTTTTGAAGGGCATAATCATTGCCACCATTTCCAATTCGATAGTAAGAGTAAACAAGAGAAATAGATTTAAGAGGATTGTCTAATTTTTTAGAAAAATGAGTAGCATGAAACGTGGTGATTAAATTTCGATTTCGCAGGTTAAAAAAAGGTTCTAAAGAATTAGCACTTTGTGTAAAGGGACTGATATTCAATCGAAAAGAAGTATTGCTTTTGGGTTTCCATTGAACAGTTGCACCAGCAGTTTGTAAAATGACCTGAAAGGGTAGAATACCCAATAAGTTATCCTGATCCCTGCGATAAAATCCTGAAAATTTAAGTCGATCTGAAATGGCTTGGTCGATTTTAAATTCTCCCCTAACATGGTCAGAGCGAATAAATCCGATACCCAAACTCTTAAAAAATGGATCTACATATCTTCCTGTGATGATCCATTTTGTTTTGGTTCTTTGAAATCCCCCACTCCATCGAATGAGTGCTGCATTGGATTGATAAAATGGGGCTATTCTTTGATAATTATTCCACTGTGAATCTGCAAAAGTAATGGCTGTTTGAAGGTTAGAATTGCCATAAACGAATTCTATATCATTCATTTTTCCCAATTGCTTTCGAATATCCACTTCACCAACCCAGTTCTTTGCTTGTTGTGGAATTGTAGGGTTATCGAAATGAAATGTAGTTGCAGCTGTTCCATTCGCGTACAAAAAGCCAAAAAAAACATGCTCTGCATCCAATTTCCCTTTACCAATTTTCATGTTTAAGATTCTTCTTCCAAAGCTGGTGGGAGCAAAATCAAAAAAGTTGTGTAGATTCTTTAATCCAAATGGTTGATCTAAAGAAGAATTAACTTGTAATGGATTGAAAGCTGTGGTTCCATAAGAAAAAGCGCAGAATCCTTGCCCTTTTTGAATCTCAGTATTGATCCCATTGATTGGGATTCCGTTCAATGTAAACGTGCAATAACTGGGATATACTAATCCTACCTCAAATTTTTTCAGATATTGAAGATTACGCAAAAACGGATTGGAGAATACAATTTCATTTGGCGACAATTTCTCTAATTCTCTCTTTTTTTGCATCAAAGAATCAGCGATTAATTTTTGATGAATTACCTCCTTCTTGGATTGTTCGAAATCTTTTAAAGTATTTTTAATGGTATTGAATCGCACATTTGCATCATCAATTGAGTGAAATCTCGATTTCCATTCACTTAACCCTAAAGAATCCAGGGTGCTATCACTATCCCAATTAGCTTTAAGTAGCTCCAATGAATCTCTTTCATTACTTAAGCGATTTAAAAAACTAGGATTGAAGCGGGTTGATTGTTTTATTACTGCAGCATCAGCATTTTTTTGTGCTAATTCAGTCCAATAACTGGTATTGCTAAATGCTTTTGCTCGATCTGCTACTTCAGTCTTTACCGAATTGATATAGGATTGGTAATCGAAAGAAAGTCTAAAATAATTATTTAGGCCATAATTAGAATTGATATTTGAAACGGAAAAACTTGCTTGTATTGGAATGCTTACTATTTTTAATGAGAGGTTCCCCTCCGATTTAAAGTAATTAGATGGCCGAAGTGAATCTAAGGCAAATGGAACAATTCCATTATAATGCCCAATGTTCATTTGACCATGTATGGAATTAAAAATCTTGTTTTTTTTCATTTTTCCATTTCTCAAAAATTGAACTCGATTCCATCTCTTTTCAGGTTTTATAGCTTCCTGGGCATTCAATGGAATGAAAAATCCGAAATGGAGCAAGCAACAATAAACTGAAAATACTTTCGCAATCATTAAATACAGTTAAATTGAAAATCAAGCGATATCAACCATTTTTTTTAATTAAAAGAACTATCAAAGTCCATTTCCCAAATCTCAACTTTTATTGATCACTTTTGGTTTATTTTTACTAAAAGTCCATTAATTTTTTTTTAACTTTTAAGGAACATAGCCATGAAATCAATTAATATTTCAAGTTTAGGTTGCTTTTTGAATCAAGTAACTACATAGGTTTGCAATGGAAATAAATCATTAACTTTTTTGCTTTCTCCGAACGATTGGAATTTCATTCATTAATATGATCAACAAGGTCGATAAATTTAGTTTACTCAACTAAGCCTAAACCTATTAAAATACATTTTTTCATTTATCATAAATTTTAAAATTTTGTTAAATAAAACTACAAAAAAAGTTTACTATTACAAAACATTGTCACATAATTACAACATATATTTAATAAACCAATTTTCATTAAATTGAAAATTAGTGCTATAAGCTTTTCATTAATGCCAAGAAAAAAATCATGGAATTTAATTATGCCCCCCTTAGCGAGCATTTTTGAAAGTGAGAAAATAATTAATTTCAAAGCATTAAGAACCAAGATTCAGCCCTATCCAAATTGCGGTTTTTATTGAGTTCTTTGTCCTGTAAAAGGTGTAGTGGAGAAAATACCAGAATAAGGCATATTCTACCGAACCATTTACCAATGGCGTAAGAAACTCGGTGGCATAGAAGCCAAGGAGCTCAAGTAAATTAGAGAATTGGAAGTGAAGATTGCCCAATTAATCTAGATGTATGCTCATCGCGATTTTGTTATTGCCCTCGTAAAAGCACTTCGAGAATTGATCAATCACCCAAGAACTATGGCAAAGCAAAATAGCCGAATTTAGGAAGGCTTGTAAATGTTTAGCCATGAGTCACAGTAGTTTGGGTTATAGTTCAAGGAAAGCAAAAAGCACCTCAACGGTAACAAAGCCAATTAATTCGAAAACTTTGCTGATATTCGCAAACAAGCCTGCATTTAGATACAAGATAACAATCATCAAAAACCGCAAGTCGTATTGGAAGGCTACCTACAGTTGGATATCGAAATAAAAAATTAAGTTCAAATGGGCTGCATTCCGCTTCGGCTTCACTCCTATACGCCAAGGTAGCATACCAGAGAACCGATGTAATTTCCTATTTGGATTGGAACTCAAACGGGGGAGATTACAGTACCGTTTTAGCGAATGATCGAAATCGTTTGGTGTTTGAACATCACCTTATCCTGGTGGAATTGGACACATCTTGAATTTACCCCACCTTTAATCAACTCCAAGATAATCTGAAGTTGGTGGAAGCACCACCCTTTCAACCAAACTGAGCAATTTGCAGTTTTGTTGTAAATGGAAGTAAAGAGTTGGTTTATTTTTGAAAATACCATTTGGACCTTCTTTTGAAAAATCACTCTGAAAGAATCCCAAAAACACATAGCAACTCATTGAATATCAAGTCATAGTATCCTTCCCGAGTATTTTTGAAAATACACTAAATGAAAAAGGAGAAGCTTTCATTACCCAGTTAAAGGAACAAGAATTGAAAAATGTTTAAAACGGATTGAGCGGATGATCCTTATCCAAGATCCTTTAATCGATTCAGTTGAAAACATACGTAATTTTGAACTAAGATTTACCACAATAATTTGCAAAAGTGAAAATGTATTAATCCAAATTAATTTGCATTAATACGAATTACCACACCTATCAGGTGATTCCATTTCTGGTTACCCATCTCCAATCATAGAATTCATTCTGACAAAGCCGGTTGATAAGCAGGAATTCTTAAGGTCGGTATGGGAGAGTTCTTTTTCTTTATTTCCTTCATCTCGCGAAGATGATGACATGGATCCTTGGTACTTTGAAGACCATAATGGATATACTTCTATTATTGAAAATAATGAAATCGAAGAATTGATCAAATCGCTCAAAAAGAACAATGTATATTCTGGAAAAGTATTTCCATTAGAAGATTTGAAAAGAATACCTTGTATAAAAATGAGTTAATCATTTCGACTTAGTAATCTTTAATTCGAACGGATTTTTTTTTAGCATCATCCCTAATCAGGTTTAAATTCTTCTCCATTCCAAATCAGATTCTCTAAGATTTAATCATTGATTTTCCCATTCAACCCTCATTAAAAAAACCTCTCCGGAGTTCAGCAAATTTTTTTTCCCATTTTAAATTTTGTTCTTCTCTAAGCTTTATACAATCAATTGGGTATTTAAACCTATCAATCAAATACTTGATGAAAGCATTATGAAACATTGACTTCTTTAAGTATCCTTTTCGATTGATTTGATAATAAACAAAAGAGACCTCTTTGCAGGAAGGATTTTTGTCGTCAAGAAATTCTGTCAGAACCGCGCAAAAAAAGTGAAAGGATAGTTCATCGATAAATTTCTCCCTATCTTCCTCTTTGAATACCCCTTTTTTATTCAAAACTGCCATTGCAATTTCTTTTTGATTCTTTCGCTCGACTTGTTTATGTAGGTTCAATAAATAATCTTTAAACCTCCATAACGATTCTGCTTGAACAACAAGGTGGTCGCCTTTAAATTTATACGGCGAATCCTCCCTTTGTAAAATGCAATAATCGATTGGAATGCCTTTGACAATATGTTCAGTAAAATAATTTCGAATAGTCAATAATTCCTCTAATGTGAACACCCTATTCCAAAAAAATCCTACTGCTAATTCACCACTAACCAATAAACCATTTTCTAGAATAGCTTTAATTTGCTTAATTGTGCTGTGTATGAGAATATTTTTTTCTTTGGAATTTGAGTATTGATCTTGGAAAGTATGGCAATACCTATCAAATAAATCAGTTACTAATCTCTCAAAATTACTCTTGCAATAAGATCTAATTTTAGATTGATCGAATTCAGAAAAATCAGTTAATTCAACTCTTTTTGGTGCATTTGCACCAATTGCAAGATTGTAAACTTCTGAGTTACTAAGAATAACCTCTCCTTTTTCCCAATTTAAATATTGTGGCATAATTCTAAATGTCTAATGGCCTCCAAATTCTTTTCTTCAGAAGTTTTTCTAATGTACTTCAGAAGCATACTTTCAGTTTTGTGACCTGTTAATACAATTAATTGAGCTGTGGGTATTTTCCCATAATAATTGGTCGCAAAGCTTCTTCTACCAATATGCGAAGTAAGAAGCTCGAATTTTTTAAAATGTCCTCTCACTTTTCTTTTGGTTTCAGAATCAAATATATCACCTTCAATTACTTCATCCAAACCTACCAATTCTCCTATTTTCTTTAGGTACTGGTTGTACTTTTGGGATGAAATTCGCCTCGGAAAATTCCAACCTAGTTTTTCTAAAGTATAAAACAATTGGGAGTTTCGAATTATTGGACTGATGATTTCAATTTTAGTTTTCTCCTGAATGTATTCGATAACTCTGATTTTTACACCATTTCCCAAATTCTTGCGTTTTATCATAGAAGCATTAAATCTCATAAAATCAGAAATTCTTGCACCAGTACCACAACTAATCACCAGCCAATCTCTAACATTATTAAGTCGTTCATTTTTAAAATCAAACTCTGCAATTTTCTTAATTTCTTCTTCGGTTAAATAAATAGCTTTACTTTCCTCTTCGTCAAATTTCACCTTCGCCCTAAGCATTTGATGGGTTTCTACATCATAGTTATCGTAAGCAAAATTTCCAACTGTTTTAATATTTTTGAAAATTTTCCCAACGTAAGACATACCATAAGATTGTTTTGAGCAATAATTTTCATACTGCTTTTTGAAATCCCAATTAATATCTTTAATCCGAACTTGCTTTAATTTCATTAACTTTCCTACTTCTTGAACAATATCGTTGGTCCTTCGGTATTTGCTTATCACAGTATTAGATAGCATTGCACCTTTAGCTGCAATGTAATTTTCAACTTGAGTAGAAAAAAGGCTATTATCCCCATCGACTTTAGAAACTCCTAATTCTCTACCAACTACCTTTTTAAACCAATTTGAGTCAATTTCGGATGGATGATCTTCTTTATTCAGGGCATCCCATACATTGGATTCTAGCAGTTTCAATTTTGCTTTCAACACTTTACACTCTTCATCACCATTGGTTTTGGGAAAATTCTTTTTCTTATCCCAATTGGATTGATGAATAAGGTAATTTGTTTTTACTTTGATATCGAGATTCTGACCTCTAAATCGGAAGTAGATGGGGGCTATTTCAGCTTTGGTTTGAAGAAGGAAGTTAATGGTTGGCATACCAAAATTGTTTCTACAAAGGTAAGAAAATCTAGCCCGTATTTAGCCCGTATTTAGCCCGTATTTAGCCCAAAACCATTCAAATTACATCAACTTACTTCAGACTAAATCAATTGGAAATTTTTCTAAATAACTAATTTACAGACAATTATAATCGAAACAGGCTGAATTAGTACGAACCAGTATGAATGGGTTCGAGTCCCAGCGGGATCACCAAAAAGAAGAAGCCTCACATCGTGAGGCTTCTTCTTTTTCATTTTGGCCCACATTTAGCCCACATAACACAATTCTTGCGATTATTCTATGGCGTTTAAAACGCTCGGTACCACTGAACCATGGGAATGGGGACTGGAATCCAATCGCTATCGGCATACATGCCCGTAAATCCAAATTGGAAGGCAGACGATTCCGATTGATGGAATCGTAATCCCGGAGAAATGATGGCCAAACCATTTTTGGTGTATGCTCTTGGATTCCCAAACGGGTCCAATTCGGTTGCAGATTTCGGCAAAATAATGAACGAATCAAAAACCAAAGATACCTTTTTGCCGATTTTCGACATGCCAGCTAAAGAAACCAGCGTTCTTCCATCGCGATCTCCATTGGTCCAAATAG
>JACCDK011139292.1_pt1 | contig 16154 bp, 19 predicted proteins | sample 7445871 | NCBI WGS metagenome assembly JACCDK01 (sample SAMN15323436, study PRJNA562643) | freshwater metagenome | isolation source: river surface water | place: USA:Blue River Watershed | collected 2017-08-15 | reverse complement strand
GCAGCCGCGATCAGGATATTTGCCGTAGCGCCATCGACTTTCAGCGTCTGGGTCAGGAAGAAGAGCGCATAGAACTGACCGGTGTACCAGACCACGGCCTGACCTGCGGTAAGACCCACCAAAGCCAGAACTACCAGCTTCAGGTTTTTCCACTGACCAAATGCTTCGGAAAGGGGAGCCTTTGAGATTTTGCCTTCATCCTTCATGCGCTGGAAAGCCGGAGATTCGTTCATAGACAAACGAATCCAAACCGAGATCGCCAGCAAGAACACGGATACCAGGAAAGGAATACGCCAGCCCCATTCGGCGAACGCCTCCTCACCGATTGCCGTACGCGTCGCCAGAATCACCATCAGTGACAGGAACAGGCCCAGCGTCGCCGTGGTCTGAATCCAAGCGGTGAATGCTCCACGCTTTCCGTCGGGCGCATGCTCGGCCACATAGGTCGCTGCACCACCGTACTCGCCGCCGAGCGCAAGACCCTGCAAAATCCGCAGTGATATCAGGATGATAGGTGCTGCAATGCCGATACTTGCATAGTTAGGCAGTAGGCCAACCACGAAGGTCGACACACCCATCAACAAAATCGTTACCAGGAATGTGTACTTACGTCCCACCATGTCACCCAGACGACCGAACACGATCGCGCCGAATGGCCGCACCAGAAAGCCCGCAGCAAACGCCAGCAGCGCAAAAATGAACGCGGTATTCGGGTCAGTACCTGCAAAAAATTGTTTCGCAATGATCGCTGCGAGTGAGCCGTACAAGTAAAAGTCATACCATTCAAATACGGTGCCGAGCGAAGAGGCGAAGATAACCTTGCGTTCTTCGGCAGTGATGCCAGGGGATGCCGCCTGATCAGTGGCCATTGATGTCTCCTTAGTATTTTGATATCGCTGATGGCGCATGCAAAGCGCGTCAGGCTGCCCGAGTGTAGGCATTCAAACTTACGGCTGCCTTGCTTTAAACTTACAAAAACTTACGGCCACTACCCGATAAAAGAACGGTCGTGCGGAGGGTTATGCTATCCTCGTTCGCTCGCTTTTGCGGTCCTAATTCATCAAATACACCCTGGAGACTCTCATGACCGACGCCGTCATCGTATCGACTGCCCGCACACCGCTGACCAAATCATGGAAAGGCGCATTCAACATGACGCATGGCGCCACGCTGGGTGGCGCAGCGCTTGAGGCCGCCATCACGCGCGCTGGTATCGAGGCTGCTCAGGTTGAGGACGTGATCATTGGATGCGCGAACCCCGAAGGCGCGACCGGCTTCAATATCGCGCGTCAGATCGCGCTGCGCGGCGGCTGCCCGATCACCACCGCTGGCATGACCATCAATCGCTTCTGCTCTTCTGGTTTGCAGACCATCGCCACTGCGGCGCAGCGCGTGATTGCTGGTGAGGGTGATATTTACGCCGCGGGCGGTGTGGAGTCGATATCCTGCGTACAGAACGAAATGAATACGCACATGGTGTCCGACAGCTGGCTGGCAGAGCACAAGCCAGAGATCTACTGGCCCATGCTGCAGACGGCAGAGACCGTGGCCAAACGTTACAACATCAGCCGCGAACGTCAGGATCACTATGGTGTGCAGAGCCAGCAGCGCGCCTCTGCCGCCCGTGCAGCCGGCAAATTCGATGACGAAATCATCGCAGTTAAGACCACTATGGCGGTGGCTGATAAAGAAACAGGACAAATCATCACGCGCGAAGTCACGGCAACCGCCGATGAAGGTATTCGTGCTGATACGACTTACGAAGGCGTGTCGCAGATTCGTACTGCCATTCCTGGCGGTGTTATCGCTGCCGGCAATGCGAGTCAGTTTTCCGACGGCGCATCGGTGGCCATTGTGATGAGCGACAAAGCCGCTGCCGCAGCAGGTAAAACACCACTGGGAATTTTCCGGGGCTTTGCTGTCGCCGGATGCGAGCCGGATGAAATGGGCATTGGTCCTGTGTTCGCGATACCCAAGCTGTTGAAAAAAGCCGGACTGGAGGTCGAAGACATCGGTCTTTGGGAACTTAACGAAGCATTTGCAGTGCAGGTGCTCTATTGCGCGGACACTCTGGGTATTCCCATGGACCGTTTGAATGTCAATGGTGGCGCCATTGCGGTGGGTCATCCCTATGGTGTGTCCGGTGCGCGGCTGACCGGCCATGCGCTGATCGAAGGCAAGCGTCGCGGTGCCAAATACGTCGTTGTCACGATGTGTATCGGCGGTGGTCAGGGTGCGGCCGGTTTGTTCGAGGTCGTTTGAGGTCGCCTGACCCGCTGTCTCCACGCCAGCCATGAGCTCGCAGATTTTGTCCAGGCGCGACCTGGACTTTCTTTTGTACGAATGGCTGGATGTCACCGCGCTCACTGAGCGCGTCCGATTTGCCGAGCACAATCGAGAAACCTTTGATGCGGTTCTCGATTTGTGCGAGCAGATCGCGACAGAGCAATTTGCTACCCATAACAAAAAAGCCGATCAGAACGAACCGCATTTCGACGGTGATCGCGTCACTATCATTCCCGAAGTCGGCGTAGCGTTAAAAGCGTTTTGTGATGCTGGCCTGATGGCCGCCGGACAGGATGAAAACTACGGCGGGATGCAACTGCCTTGCGTGATCGAAAAGGCAGGCTTTGCCTGGTTCAAGGGTGCCAATGTCAGCACCTCGGCGTATCCCTTTCTCACCATCGGCAATGCCAACACCTTGCTCAAGTGTGGCTCACCTGAGCAAATAGCGCGTTTCGTTCGGCCCATGCTGGCAGGGCGCTTTTTCGGCACCATGTGTTTGTCGGAACCGCAGGCAGGCTCGAGCTTGTCAGATATCGTCACGCGCGCAGAGCCCGAGGCCGATGGCAGTTACCGTTTGCACGGTAACAAAATGTGGATCTCCGGCGGTGACCATGAGCTCTCGGAAAACATCATTCATCTGGTACTCGCCAAAGTCCCTGGGCCCGATGGCAAGCTGATCCCCGGTGTGAAAGGCATTTCGCTCTTCATCGTACCCAAATACTTGGTCAATGAAGACGGCAGCCTGGGTGAACGCAATGATGTCGCTCTGGCCGGACTCAATCACAAGATGGGTTATCGCGGTACCGCCAACTGCCTGCTCAATTTCGGCGAAGGCAAATTTCAACCGGGCGGACAAGCGGGCGCTATCGGATATCTGGTGGGCAGCCTGCATCAGGGACTCGCTGCGATGTTCAACATGATGAATGAGGCGCGCATCGGCGTCGGTCTGGGTGCCGTGATGCTGGGCTATTCAGGCTATCTGAAATCACTTGATTACGCCCGTAACCGACCGCAGGGACGTCGCGCTGCTGACAAAGATCCATCAAGGCCGCAAATACCCATCATTGCGCATACCGATGTCAGACGCATGCTGCTTGCGCAAAAAACCTACGTCGAGGGCGGTCTTGCACTTATTCTTTATTGCGCGCGTCTGGTCGATGAAGAAAAAACGGCTGACGATGCTGCCGCACGTACGCAAGCCACGCTCTTGCTGGACATACTCACACCCATCGCTAAATCCTGGCCCTCACAATGGTGTCTGGAAGCGAACAATCTCGCCATTCAGATACATGGCGGCTATGGCTACACGCGCGAGTACGACGTCGAGCAACTTTACCGTGACAATCGTTTGAACCCGATTCATGAAGGCACGCACGGCATTCAGGCCTTGGATCTGTTGGGGCGCAAGGTCGTGATGCAGCAAGGCGCGGCGCTCACTCTGCTCAGCACAGAAATTCGCGACACACTCGCGCGCTGTAATGATCCTGCGCTTGTGATGGCGCTCGCCTCGCGCTGGGACAGGCTGGAGCAGGTAACGGCATTGCTGCATCAGGCAGGCGATCCTGATCTGACCCTTGCCAACGCAACTGTCTATCTGGAAGCTTTTGGCCATCTGGTCATGGCCTGGATATGGATGGAGCAATTTATCGTCGCGCGTCGCGCGCTGCACCAGGGGGCTGATTTTTATAAGGGCAAGCTGCAAGCCTGCCAGTGGTTTTTCAATTGGGAGTTGCCGCGCGTTGATGCGCAACTTAATTTGCTCGCTGCGATGGATGCCACCACATTGAGCATGCAAGACAACTGGTTCTAACAATGGAATTTGTATGATCAAACACATCGTGATGTGGCAATTGAAAGCCCATGCAGAGGGCGCTGACAAAGCCACCAATGCCGCTAAAATGAAATTTCTGCTTGAAGCTTGTGCCAATATCGTGCCCGGCATGGGTGCGTTTGAAGTCGCGTTGGCGCAAGAAGGCATGGAGGCAACCTATGACGTGGTGCTCTATTCCGAATTCGAATCACTTTCAGCACTGGACGCTTATCAAAACCATCCTCAGCATGTCGCGCTCAAGCCCTTTGTCGGCGCCGTGCGCGAGGCGCGGCAATGCATGGACTACGAAGTGAACTAAGGAGACATCAGATGCACAGCATTCAACAATTGTTTGACTTGAAGGGCAAGACAGCGGTCATCACGGGTGGCTCGCGCGGACTCGGTCTGCAAATTGCCGAGGCCCTCGGAGAACAGGGCGCATCGCTGGTGATCACTTCGCGCAAACAGGATGAGCTAGACGAAGCTGTCGCACATCTGAAAAAAATGGGGATTACTGCAACCGCGATGGCGGCCGATCTGGGCAAGGCCGAGGCCATACCGGCCTTTGTCGCATCGGCGCTTGGTCATCTCGGTCATGTCGATATTCTGGTCAACAATGCAGGTGCGACCTGGGGATCACCTGCCGAGGATCATCCTCTGGAGGCTTGGGACAAGGTGATGAACCTGAACGTGCGCAGTATTTTTCTGCTTTCGCAAGCCATAGGCAAGCAGTCGATGATTCCGCGTCGATCGGGCCGCATTATCAGCGTTGCCTCCATCGCTGGTCTGGGAGGCAATGGCGCTTCGGGTATGCAAACCATTGCCTATAACACCTCCAAGGCCGCCGTCATCAACTTCACGCGTACCCTGGCAGGTGAGTGGGGTCAGTATGGGATTACGGTCAATGCGATTGCTCCTGGCTTTTTTCCATCGAAAATGACGCGCGGCTTGCTTGAAAAGCTGGGCGCAGAAGAAATGGCAGCACGCGCGCCCTTGCGTCGCTTGGGTGACGATGAAGATCTCAAAGGTGCTGCCTTGTTGTTTGCGTCGAATGCTGGCAAACACATCACCGGTCAAACGCTGGCGGTTGATGGCGGCGTGTCTGCGGTACTCAGCTGATGAGCAAGCAGGCTTTCCCGGTCGAGATACCGTTTCTCACCGATCTGGGTGTGGAGTTTCTGGGCATGACTGATGGGCGTGCCAAGATCGCACTCGATCTGTCAGAGCGTCACATGAACAGCTGGCGTGTCACGCACGGTGGCGTAATCATGACCCTGATGGATGTGGTGATGGCGATGGCAGGTCGCTCGCTCGATCCTGAATCGCGCGCGGGTGTTACCGTTGAAATGAAAACCAGTTTTTTGCAGCCGGCAGGTTCGCCCGGTCGCCGTCTGATCGCAAGTGGTCATGCATTTCACCGCTCGACGACGATGTGTTTTTGCGAAGCCGAACTGCATGATAATGACCAGCTGGTCGCAAAGGCGATGGGGACTTTCAAATACCTCAAACGTCTCGACGCAGCCAACCGACTTTGAACCGGAGAACTCCATGAATAACTTTCAACGCATCGTCCTTGCTTCACGTCCGCAAGGTGTCGTCAGTACCGATAATTTCCGTCTTGAGACCGTACCGGTGCCGGATATCAGCGACGGCCAGGTGCTGGTTCGCAATCATTATTTGTCGCTCGACCCGTACATGCGCATGCGCATGGAAGACGTAAAAAGCTATGCAGCGCCTCAGGCACTGGATGAGGTAATGATTGGCGGCACCGCAGGCGAAGTCATCGCCACAAAGAATCCGAAATTCTCAGTCGGTGACAAAGTCGTCGGCATGCTCGGCTGGAGCGAAGTCGCAGTGTCCGACGGCAGTCTGCTGAAAACAGTCGACACGACGCATATTCCGCTGTCTGCTTATCTTGGTGCCGTTGGCATGCCGGGTATGACCGCATGGTACGGCCTGACGCAAATCATGGCACCAAAAGCGGGGGACACCGTCGCAGTGTCTGCAGCCAGTGGCGCAGTTGGCAGTGTGGTGGGGCAGTTGGCTCGCATGCGCGGCTGTCGCGTGGTCGGCATTGCCGGTGGCAAGGAAAAATGTGATTACGTGGTCAATACACTCGGCTTCGATGCCTGCATCGATTACAAAGGCGGTAATCTGTTCAAAGAGGTGAAGGCAGCCGCACCCAATGGCGTTGACTGCTTGTTCGAAAATGTCGGTGGCGTGGTGATGGACTCGGTACTGGCGCGGATGAATCCCTACGGGCGCATCGCGCTGTGCGGCCTGATCTCCGGCTACGATGGTGTGCCCATGCCAATACATAATATTCATGCGGTACTGTCCATGCGCCTGACCATGCGTGGCTTCATCGTGTCCGAGCACATGGAATTATGGCCCGAGGGTTTGGGTGAGCTTGGCCAGTTAGTCGCCTCCGGAAAACTGATTTTCCGCGAGACGATTGCCGATGGATTGAGTGCAGCGCCTGAGGCTTTCCTGGGTCTGCTGCGCGGGAAAAATTTCGGCAAACAGCTAGTCAAACTGATCTGAGGCCACGATGAAAAATTTCAGCCAGCGTGTCGCAGTGATTACGGGTGCAGCAAGTGGCTTCGGTCGCGAATTCGCGCGCGTGGGTGCTCAACTCGGCATGCGCCTGGTGCTCGCTGATGTACAAAAAGAAGCCTTGGCAGAGACCGCAGCAGAGCTTGAGGCAGCCGGCGCAGAAGTCATTACGCAAATGTGCGATGTACGCAAAGGCGAGCAGGTTGAGGCGCTGGGCCGACTGGCGATGACCAGTTTTGGTGCTGTCCATCTGGTATTCAACAATGCAGGTGTGGGTGCAGGCGGTCTGGTCTGGGAGAGTACTCAAGCCGATTGGGAATGGGTATTGGGCGTAAACCTCTGGGGTGTGATTCATGGTGTGCGCGTCTTTACACCTCTGATGCTCGCCAGCGCCAAGGACGACCCATCGTATGAAGGCCATATCGTCAACACCGCATCGATGGCAGGATTGCTGAACCCGCCAACGATGGGGGTCTACAACGTCTCCAAGCATGCGGTGGTATCGCTGACCGAAAGTCTGTATCACGATTTATCACTGGTTGAGGCACCTATCGGTGCGTCAGTGTTGTGTCCTTATTTTGTCCAGACAGGTATCAGCCAATCACATCGGCACCGTCCGGATGATGTGCAAGCCGCCGCGGCACCTACTGTGAGCCAGCAAGTGTCACAGGCAGTGCTCGAAAAAGCAGTCGCCTCCGGCAAGGTCAGCGCGGCTGAAGTGGCACAACGCACGTTCGATGCGATTCGCGAGCAGCAGTTTTATATTTACTCGCATCCGGCAGCACTGGGTAATGTGCAGCGCCGAATGGAAGATATCGTCATGGGTCGCAACCCGGGTGATCCCTATGAGGCCGCACCGCACGTGCGCGAAAAGCTTCAGGCGGGCTTGAAAGGAAAAAGCTAATGGCTGCCGCCATCAAAGATGGGCAGTACGCTACGCTGCCCAATGGCACGCGGCTCCATTACGCCAGCGCGGGTGAGGCAGGGCGCCCTTTGCTGTTGTTCCTGCACGGATTTCCTGAATTCTGGTTCGCATGGAATGAGCAGTTGGCAGAATTCGGTGAGGATTACTTTGCGGTTGCGCCGGATCTGAGGGGCTTCAATCTGTCAGATATGCCAGTGGACGTCGCTGCCTACAAGCCGCGATTGATCATGCAGGACATCACCCAGTTCATTGCGAATCTGGGTTATTCCGACTGCATCATGGTAGCCCACGACTGGGGTGGTGCAGTCGCATGGAATATCGCGATCACGCATCCCGGGTTCATCAGCAAACTCATCATTATCAATGCAACGCACCCTTATCCATTCGCGATGGGGCTGGTGAATGATCCGGTACAACAAGCAGCCAGTGCGTACATGAACTGGCTGCGTAACCCCGGTTCGGAACAGGCGCTTGGAAAAGATAATTTTCGTGTGATGGAGCAGTTCATGCTTGGCATGGGTGAACAACCCGAATGGTTCGATGACACCATTCGTGAAAGCTATCACGCGTGTTGGGCGCGTGGCTTAACGGGCGGCGTTAATTATTACCGAGCATCCCCGTTGCACCCCCCCACCTCAGAAGATGCGGGTGCCGCTCGTTTGTCTCTGGATCCTGCAAATTTCCATGTGCGCGTACCGGTACGCGTCATCTGGGGTGAGAAGGACAAAGCATTGCTGCCCGGCTTGCTGGATGGCCTGGAAGATTTGGTGGATGACTTAAAAATAGAACGTCTGCCCAACGCCAGTCATTGGGTCGTGCATGAATACCCGGCCATTATCAATGAGTGTCTGCATCGTTTTCTGAGTGAGTGATTTCACATGGCACGCAAGGATTTTTCGTTTGTTCACACGCTGCGCGTTCGCTGGTCCGAAGTGGATATGCAAGGCATTGTCTTCAATGGCAACTACCTGAATTATTTTGATGTTGCATTCACTGAATACTGGCGTGCGACCGGCTTGCCTGATGTAATCGCGCAGTCCGAAGCTGGTCTGGAGCTGTTCGCTCGCAAGGCCACAGTGGAATATCACGCGCCGTCGCGCTTTGATGATCTGCTGGATATTGGGGTGCGCTGTGCAGAGCTCGGTCGCAGCTCTTTACGTTTCGTTCTCGAGATCTATCGCGGTGATGAGTACCTGATTTCAGGTGAAATCTTGTACGTGCACGCCAATAGCCGGGTACTCAAGAGTGAACCTGTACCGGCCTCCTGGCGCGAGGCATTGACCGGCTTTGAAAAGGCCCACACTGTTCTGACATGAATATCCGTATTGTCACCGGTGACTGGAACGATGTGCGCGAAGATGCGCAGCGTCTACGCGTGGAAGTCTTTGTCATCGAGCAGGGTGTACCTATCGAACTTGAATGGGACGAGGGTGATGAAGTCAGTATCCATGCCGTGGCCTATGATGAAGCGGGACAGGCAGTCGCTACCGGACGTTTGCTGCCAGATGGTCACATCGGTCGGATGGCCGTGCGACAGTCGGCACGAGGCGCGGGCATAGGCAGTCAGGTGTTGAAAACTTTACTCGCCGAGGCCGCGCGTGAAGGTCATGCTGAACTGGTGTTGCACGCCCAGCTACATGCCTGGGGCTTTTATGAACGCCACGGCTTTGTGGGCGAGGGTGAAGAATTCATGGAGGCCGGCATAGCGCACAGGCGCATGCGGCTCAAACTGCGCTGAATCTAAGAGGCTCTAGCGAATAACTTTTTCCACGAGTTTAGAATCACCGCTGGCATGTACGCGCAAGAGCGTCGATGCTCGCGTGCCATACGCCGGCGATTCAATGCAAATAGGTGAGAGCAATCTTTCCCACTCCAGGCTCACACCGGTGTCAGGCAATCTACTGTCGCTTGCTTGCGTGGTGTCAGCGAGCATTTCGAAGTACGCATCATCCGGTGCAGCCTGACACAGCAAACTGGCAAACTGCGCCTTTGCGCGCAAGACCTTGGGCCAGGGCGTATCCAGCGCGCCATTGGATAGTCCGTAGATACCCGGCTCGAGTGCCCGCTCTGCCTCCCCAGCGTCATTAGAAAACCAGTAAGCTGAAGTCGCATCGCCAATGAGCAAGTTGAACCCGTTGTAATCGGCCGCTGTGTCTCGCAGCGTTTGGATGTAATCCCGGGCGTCAAGATCTCCGCGCAAATAATTGGCGACTAGTTCGCCCCGTGAGCGCGCCTCTGCGCGTGCAGCGCGTCCGTTACGAATGTTGGTCAAGGCTGCAAAGCGACCCTGCTTATTGGTACCAAGCCAGGTACCGCCTGCCTGCAAATCGCGACCTGCATAGATGTCTGGTGCGTCCTCCCACCAGCTGGCAGGCTGAGTCGGACGTTCAAAAAACTCATCCCGATTGGCCGCCATCACCAGTGGACATTGGGGGATCAGCTTCCAGGCGAAAACAATCAGGCACATGTGGAAATATCTATAAAAGTTTCAACGTGGCGCCCACCTTCGGTGAGTGTCAGCAAGTCCGCATCACGCACGGCAGATTCAAGCGCAGCAGGAAAATCCTCGGGGATCTGACCGTAAATCTCCATCCAGGTTTCACAGCCATCTTTGAGCTCGGGCCGGCGCTTGAGCGCAGCAGCAACAGGCCATTGTTCGTGCAGTGCATCCTGCATGGCCATTACCTTTTTTTGCATTTTTGCTGCATGCGCTACCGGCACCCGGTAGTAAATGAACAGATCCGTACTCATTCCGGATCTCTGATGACGTAGGGCAGTTCCAAAAACTGCAGGCGATCGCCGTTTGCTGCGACCAAATGAACGGGCGTCTGCGCCGCGTCAAGCTTGATCTCCACCAGTAAATCCCAAAGTCCCGCTGGATTTTTTTCGGCATTGACCACCAGACCACAGGGCTGGCCGGGGTCTGCTTTCGAAAAAATTTCCATACCTGCGGTGACAAGGTCTGCCTGCGTGCTGGCCAGCAGCATCCGACGCTTGAGCTTGCCGAGGTACTGACTGCGCGCAACGATTTCCTGTCCGGGATAGCAGCCCTTGCGGAAATTCACGCCGCCGATCAAATCAAAATTCACCATCTGTGGCACGAATTGCTCACGCGTCGCCTCAACGACCATCGGCAGCCCCGCTCGAATATCCAGCCAGCGCCAGTGGCTTGCGTTCATTGGTGAGAGCTTCGTACTCAAGGTTTCCCACAGGCGCATTGCCGACTCGACCGGACCGATCCACAGAGTGCGCTGCAATCCTGCCGCAGAGGGCCAGACAGCGCTCAAACCAGCCGAGTCAGCAAAACCGATTTCCTGTGCATCGGGTGCAGCTACACCAATTAAAACTATCTGCTCGCTGACATCTGCGATAGTGACTTTTGAACGTAGCACAAACATTTGCAGACGTTTTTGAATGCCGGGCAAGAGTTCACGCGGCATCACCAGCATGACACCTTCGTTGGATTTCCAGATGAGCAGCGTGGTCAGCAAGCGGCCTTTGGGCGAGCAATAGCCACCGAGATGCATTGCACCGAGCGATAAATCTTGCACATCATTGGTAAGCTGGCTGTGGAGAAAAGTTTCAGCATCAGCACCCGACACCGCCAGCACCCCGAGGTGGGTCAGCGCAGCCAACATGCCGCCATGCATGTCTGCAGACTCTAGATTCACGGCTCGAGTACTCAGAAATTCCAGCCAGGGTGCGATGGGCTCAGCCATGAAATTCGTGCATGTAAGAAATGCCAGCTATCATAATGGCCTGATTATAGGGGCGGACGCAGAAACTCGCTGCGCCTCGACGTAGCTCAAGACCGATCTGGACCATGGCGGCCATAAAAAAAATTATCGTACTGCTCGTGTTAAGTGTACTTGGAGCCGGGGCGGCTCTGTTTTACTGGGCGTACGATCCGCTCGTGGCCGAGGGTGCCACACCACTGGAATTTACGGTGGCGCCCGGTAGCAGTATGCGCAGCGCCCTCCGGCAGGTGGAGAGCGCTGGTGTACCGGCGCCGCCGATCATGATGGAATTGCTGGCTCGGGGGCTGGGGACCCGTTCTGTCAAACCCGGTAGCTACCGGCTCAAGCCTGGCACAACACCACTTGGCTTGCTGGGAGCACTCGCGCGGGGTGACACCATCAGGGAATCGATCACGATTATCGAAGGATGGACTTTTGCGCAAATGCGCGCAGAGATTGCGCGCCATCCCTGGTTGCGACATGAGAGCGAGGCACTGGACGAAGCCGCCTGGCTGGCGAGCGTGGTGCCGGGCTACGACCATCCGGAAGGATTGTTTTATCCCGACACCTACGTCTTTGATCGGGGTGCCAGTGATTTGTATGTTTATCGACTGGCACACCAGCAGCAGCTGAAGAAACTCGAGCAGGCTTGGGCTAACCGAGCACCTGATCTTCCTTACGGCTCACCGTACGAGGCCTTGATTATGGCCTCGATCGTTGAAAAAGAAACTGCTCGCGAGCAGGACCGCACGCGGGTAGCGTCCGTGTTTGTCAATCGCCTGCGTCAAGGTATGCGTCTGCAGACGGATCCCACAGTGATTTACGGTATGGGTGAGCGCTTTGACGGCAACTTGCGCAAGCGTGACCTGCAGGAAGACACCGCCTACAATACCTATCAACGCGCTGGTTTGCCGCCAACACCGATTGCCCTGCCGGGTCAGGCAGCGATTCAGGCTTCGCTGCATCCAGCACAAGGCAATGATCTGTATTTCGTTGCTCGGGGTGACGGCAGCAGCGAATTTTCCAGCAATCTTGACGATCATAATCGCGCAGTCGACAAATACCAGCGCCGTCGTTAACACCACCTTCATATCGGCGCAAGCATTCATGGCACAGGGAAAATTCATTACTTTCGAGGGCGTTGACGGCGCAGGCAAATCAACGCATGTGGGCGCCGTTGCGCAGCATCTTCGCAATCGTGGGCTGCATGTGGTGACTACGCGTGAGCCCGGCGGTACACCGCTGGGTGAAAAACTGCGTGAATTGCTGCTGCACGAGTCCATGCACTTGGAAACCGAAGCGCTTTTAATGTTTGCCGCGCGTCGCGAGCATATTGCTCAGGTCATCCAGCCATCCCTCGATCGCGGTCACTGGGTGATCTCGGACCGGTTCACCGATGCCAGCTTCGCTTATCAGGGCGGAGGTAGACAACTGGCATTGGACAAACTGCAATCGCTGGAGCAATGGGTACATGCCGATCTGCAACCGGATCTGACTTTGTTGTTCGATGTGCCACTTGAAGTAGCGCGCGAGCGTCTGTCTTCCGGACGCGCACTGGATAAATTCGAAACGGAAAAAGACGATTTTTTTCAACGTGTGCGCGATGTGTACCTGATGCGCGCGCATAGTTTTCCAGAGCGCATCAAGGTCATCGACAGCACGCGCTCTGTGGCAGATGTGTCGGCGCAAGTTGAACAATGTGTCACTGCACTGTTTGATGGTCAATGAAATGAGCGAGGCTATATATCCCTGGCAGCATGAAGACTGGAATCGTCTGCAGCGCCTGCGGGATAAACTGCCACATGCCATTCTTTTCCATGGTGCTCAAGGCATAGGCAAGGTAGGGTTTGCAGAGCAGTTTGCGCAATCCGTCTTGTGCGAATCGCCGATTAAAGGTGGTTTCGCGTGCGGCAGCTGCGCCTCCTGCGGTTGGTTTTTACAATACGGTCATCCGGACTACCGGCGCGTGCGACCCGAGATCTTCGAGATCGACAACATTGAGGATGAGAGCGAGTCGGAAGAGGGCGCGACTAAAAAAAGTTCGGGCAGCAAGACACCCTCCAAAGAGATACGTATAGAGCAAGTGCGCTCGCTTGCTGGTTTCATGAATGTATCAACCCACCGCAGCGGCTTGCGGGTAGTCCTGCTTTATCCGGCCGAGGCGCTCAATAGTGCCTCGGCCAATGCCTTGCTCAAAACACTGGAAGAACCGCCACCGGGCACGCTCTTCATTCTGGTCAGCCATAGGCCGGATCGGCTTCTACCGACCATTCTGTCCCGCTGCCGCAAATTTCCTTTGTCTCTGCCTTCGACTGAGGACGCACTTGCCTGGCTCAGTGACAATGAGGTGAGCGATGCGGCGCAATGGCTTGCATTGCACGGTGGTGCGCCACTGGCCGCGCTTGCGGGAGCTGAGGACGAGTCAGCAAACGACCGGGAATTGCTATTGGGATTACTGGCCAAACCGGATGCAGCTCACGTGCTGACCGTGGCGGAACGACTACAAAAAACCGCCATTCCTCTGCTCGTGGCATGGCAACAGCGATGGCTGTATGACTTGTTTGCTTTTAAGCTCAGCGGTCGGGTACGCTACTACCCGCAGCATCAGCCGCGCCTGAAAGTGATCGCAGATCGCTTGTCAGCTGATCGATTGCAGCAGGCACTGCGCGATGCGAACAACCGGCGTGCTGTCGCGGATCATTCGCTCTCGGCGCGGCTTTTCATTGAAGATATGCTGCTCGCCTACATCAGCCTGTTTCGCTGAAAGCCGGGCAGTTTTTCGAGGACTCACCATGCAAGACACGCCGCCATCGCAGGATGCATCGCCGATACGTCCCTCCGTCATGTCGCTGACCATACGTGAACGCTCTGCGCTCTACGCGGCCTATATGCCATTTCTGCAAAATGGCGGTATTTTTGTACCTGGCAATCGCCCGTGCCAGCTGGGAGAAGAAGTTTTTCTGCTGCTGAGCCTGATGCAGGACGAAGCCCGCTACCCGATTGCGGGCAAGGTAGCCTGGATTACGCCTTCCGGTGCTGCCAATAATCATACGCAGGGTGTAGGACTGCGGTTTCCAGCCGATGATGCGGGCCGGCGCGTTCGTCAGCGTATCGAGGAGATTCTGGGTACCGCGCTGGGATCCTCACGACCGACGCATACCATGTAGCGGGCGTACAATAGCGACGTTTCATCAGCTTTCTTGTCAGGCCGGCGCAGCGATGTGGCGCTTACTAAGGTCTTGCAAGGCACGCATTTACTGCAAGCGACCGGCGCACTATGTTTATCGATTCCCACTGCCATATCAATTTCCCTGAATTGTCCGAGCGACTGCCCGCGATTCTGGAAAAAATGAAAGAAAATCAGGTAACCCATGCGCTTTGCGTGTCGGTGACTCTGCCGGATTTTCCTCAAGTGTTGTCTATGGCTGAGACGCACCCGAATATCTACGCATCGGTGGGCGTGCATCCTGATTATGAAGACACACCTGAGCCCAGTGCAGAACAACTGATTCAACTGGCCGAAAATCCGCGCATTGTGGCGATCGGTGAAACGGGCCTTGACTACTACCGCCTGAGCGGCGACCTGGAGTGGCAGCGGGAGCGGTTTCGCACGCACATTCGTGCGTCCAGAGCCAGTCGCAAGCCGCTGATTATCCATACCCGTTCTGCGTCCGAAGACACACTGCGTATCATGCGCGAAGAAAAAGCTGGCACGGCCGATGGTGGTGTGGCCGGTGTGATGCACTGCTTTACCGAATCTCAGGCTGTGGCAGCGGCGTCCATGGAGATGGGTTTTTATATTTCGTTCTCGGGCATCGTGACTTTCAAAAACGCCAAAGATTTACAGGCCGTCGCACGCGAAGTACCTCTCGAGCGCATGCTGATCGAGACTGATTCACCGTATCTGGCGCCCGTGCCCATGCGCGGCAAGACCAATGAGCCGGGCTTCGTGCGGCATGTTGCCGAATTTCTTGCCGATCTCAAGGGTGTGCCATTACAAACGCTGGCAGAAGTCACCTCGCAAAATTTCCGGACGCTGTTTCGCGTGCAATAAATGGACGATTTACAGAGCCCATTTCGTCGCCGCTTGCTGTTGGCCGGATTGTTTCCTGGTCTGGAGCGTTGGCTTGAACCCATGCCGCCCAAACAGGATTCATATACCGCGTGGTTTCAAGCAGCGCGCATGGATGATGTAAAGCTGTGCAACGACTTGTTGGAGCGCGGCTTCGACACCAATACCATCGAGCCTGAACGCCTGGACACGGCATTGCTCATTGCGGTTCGGCAGGGTTCAGCGAAGGTGATAAAGCTGCTCTTGTCTACCCCGGGCGTGAATCTGGATGCGCGTTCTCGCAATGGCGATACATCTCTAATGCTGGCGGCTTATAAAAAAGATCTTCCCACCGCGCAGGCATTGATTGACAAGGGTGCCTCCATCAACCATCCAGGCTGGACTGCGCTGCACTATGGGGCCGCAGCCGGATATCTACCGATTGTGCGCCTATTGCTGGATCATGATGCCTATATTGATGCGGAATCACCGAACAAGACCACGCCGCTGATGATGGCTGCGCGCGGCGGTTATCGCGATGTGGCCGAATATCTGCTCTCGCAAGGAGCGGACCTGCAAGCAAAAAATGAACTGGGTCTGACGGCGGTTGATTTTGCGCGTGCTCAGGCACGCTCAGCGCTTGCCGATTTTCTCGATGCTCGTATGCGCGAGAGCAAAATACAGTCACCTTCTCGCGACTGAACGAACTACCACACCGCGGCTCAGTCTGATTTTCCATGAATAGTCTGCATGGAGGTCAGTATGAAACGCCGCATTGCTACTTCGATT
>JACCDK010249149.1_pt1 | contig 16161 bp, 9 predicted proteins | sample 7445871 | NCBI WGS metagenome assembly JACCDK01 (sample SAMN15323436, study PRJNA562643) | freshwater metagenome | isolation source: river surface water | place: USA:Blue River Watershed | collected 2017-08-15 | reverse complement strand
ATCTCACTTCACCCTTCATTGTTTTTAATCCTAATGGATTCGGACAATCTTCTCCAACCATAATAACTCCGCCTCTTGGCCCGCGTAATGTTTTGTGTGTGGTTGAAGTAACGATGTGACAATGTGGAAAAGGGTGATTCAATAAACCAGCTGCTATTAATCCAGCAGGGTGAGAAATATCGGCCATTAAGATTGCTCCAACTTCATCTGCAATGGCACGGAAAGCAGCGTAATCCCAATCTCTGCTATATGCACTTGCGCCGCAGATTAAAAGTTTCGGTCTACACTCCAATGCCTTTTCACGAACCTTGTTCATGTCTACACGACCAGTCTCCTTTTCAACCCCATAGAAAAATGGTTTGTAAAGCTTACCGGAATAATTCACCGGAGAGCCATGTGTTAGGTGTCCTCCTTGTGAAAGGTCTAATCCCAAGATGGCATCACCAGGATTGAGCACGGCAAGCATAACTGCGCTATTAGCATTCGCTCCGCTGTGTGGTTGAACATTCGCCCATGAAGCACCAAACAATTTCTTCAAACGATCAATTGCAATTTGCTCCACTTCATCCACCACCTCGCAACCACCATAATATCTTTTCTTTGGAAGTCCCTCAGCGTATTTGTTTGTGAGCACAGAGCCCATGGCCTGCATCACTTCATTGCTAACATAGTTTTCCGAAGCAATAAGTTCTACTCCGTTGGTCTGACGAACTCTTTCGCGTTCGATTAGGTCGAAAATAATTTGATCTTTCATGTTGAAATTGATTGCTCCAAAAGTACGTTCTAACGCTTGAAACAATTGCGAAAGAAACCAAAGCTTTTCCACCAATGAACGAACTTATTCACTTCGGTTTTATGTTTGCAGCATGAATAGAACCATCTTCTTAATTCTGTTAGTTGGGCTCGTGCAAATTGCTCATTCGCAAATCATCGATAACCGCGAAGGAAAGGCATTCCAGCAGGAAATGTTTTTCAGTCAGGAATTCCTTTGGCAAAACAAAATCTCAAGTATCACCGGTGTATGTCAGATGAAGCGCACTGGAAAGGCCATCGAGAATCGACCCGACATCACAGTATACCATTTCAACGAGACTGGACAGCTAGCTAAAATAGATGCTGTGACAAGTGTTCTGAGCATAGTAGATAGCACGCATATCGAATTCGACCGAAACGAATTAGGCTTGGTACAAAACAGAAATGAATTGGGACGAAACGGATATACGACCACTTCTTTTTTCTACGATCAAAAAGGTCAGGTTGAAAGGATCGATAATTCTGTTTCTGAAAACAAAAGCATTGAAAAACTAAAACTTGTTCCGGGGTTAACCGTCACAGTCAATTCGGAATCATTCAAATACAGTGAACCTTCATCGTTAATACTTCGAAAAGAAAGCTTCAACAACTACGGCCTCCCCTATGCTATCGACCTAATTTACCGGGATTCTGCGGGTTTTGTTACTCGTGAAGAAAAAGAACTTACATTAAGTGGAAAAAGCTACACTAAACTATACTCGTACAACGACAAGGGCTGGATTTCGCAAATCTCTATTGTTGAAAGTTCTTCAAACAAGGAAACCAAACGCGAGACTTTTCAGTACGATAGAATTGGAAATTTAACAAAAGTTTCATATTACTCCAACGCTATACTCCAGCGAGAAATTGAAATCCTCTATACACCTACTTCATTCATTGAAGCCACCTTGGATCAAGACATGGGTTCTAAAGACATTTTAATTACGAAGTACTCTTACGAATTCAGAAAATGAGAACACTTTTACTCTCTTTGCTCCTTTTCATTGGAATATCTGCATGGGCCCAACCAGGAACCGATGTCATTACACCTGAGAATGCCCACGCCAAACAAAAGGAACAACACGATAAAATAGAGAAAGAATACCTAAATAGCGTAGAAAAACATCAGAACGCACAAGGAAAGAAGGGCAAACGACAGATGAAGCGTCATATGAAGAAATCTCAAAGAATGCGCAGACTTGGCAACATGCCGTGGTACAAGCGGATATGGGTTCGAAGACAATAAGCAGTCTTAGAAAAGAAAAAAAACAGAGCAATTCGACTTCGAAAAAAGCCCCAAAAAACAGAATTTCACAAACCTTGATTTAGCTTTACCAAATCATTAGGTCTTAACCACCTATTACTTTGATAATCAGAACTAAAAATAAAATTTACAAAGATTGATTTAATGAACTTTGGGAATTAACCTAAGCTTGCCTTATTTTAGCACCCGTTGTATACTTTAATAATTCCTTAACCTGGTTTTTATGCAGAGAAAATTTTACCTGCTTTTGAGTTTAATTGCCCTTTCAGTATCTAGTGTTCTAGCACAAGGAAACGGCGGAACTTTGAAAGGAAAAGTCATAGACAAAGAGACGAAGAAGCCTCTACCTTTCGTGAATGTCGTTCTGTTTTTGAACGGAAACCTAATTACTGGTGGACAGACAGATCCAGATGGTCAATACACCATTAAACCTGTTGACCCAGGAACTTACGAAGTTCAGTTTAATTTTGTGGGATATCAAACACAAAGTCAAACGGGTATTCCAATTTCAGCAGGAAAAATTCAATTCGCAAACGCTGAATTGAGTCCAGGGGTTGAAATGAACACCGTTGAAATTAAGGAATACCGTGTTCCACTTATCGATAAAGATGGTGGAGCTTCCGGAGGAACTGTAACACGCGAAGAATTAGAAAAAATGCCGAGTCGTGATGCACTTGGTCTGGCACAAACTGTTGCTGGAGTTAGTTCTGCCGGAACTGGTGGTGGAATTTCTATTCGTGGTGCTCGTACAGGTTCAACTTGGGTATACATCGATGGTATTAAAGTTCGCGGATCTACTTCGCTTCCTAAGTCTGCAATTGAAGAGGTATCGGTTATTACGGGTGGTATCCCTGCAAACATCGGAGATGCTACGGGTGGGGTTATCAACATCTCTCTTCGCTCAGCTTCGTCTGAATACACTGGAGGATTAGAAGCAATTTCTTCAGGTTTCAAAGTTGGAGATAAAGCTGTTGGATTAGACTATTACGGATACAACTTATTGGAAGGATCTTTATCAGGTCCGATATTGTTTAGAAAGAAAGCAGATGGTTCTAAAGGAAGACCAATTTTAGGCTTCTTCCTATCAGGAAACTATACAGACGTTGTAGATGGTGGTCCAACCTTTGGCGGTGTTTATCGCATGAAGGAAGATGCTCGTCAAGCTATTCTAGCAAACCCATTGCGTCAGAACGTACAAGCAGATGGTACTGTAAATGGAGCCCTTTACAACGCTGACTTCCTTACTGCTGATGACTTCGAAAAGATCAACACGCGCATGAATGTTCGTTCTAGACAAGCGAACCTTGTAACTAAAATCGACTTGAATGCATCTGAAAACGTTACGCTAACATTCGGTGGAACTGTGGCACTTAGCCGCGGAAACAGCTTCGACTATGGAAACATGCTTTCGAACTGGCAAAACAACCAGCAAAACACCGGACTTGACTGGAGAGCATATGCGAAATTCGCTCAACGCTTCAAGAATGCAGAAGACGAGTCGGGCAGTTCAAATTTGAAGAACGTGTTCTACAGAATTCAAGCTGACTTCTCTCAAAGCTACAACCGCTCTGAAGACGCTGCTCATGGAAACAACCTCTTCAGATATGGTCACGTAGGTACATTCGATATTTATCGCAGACCTTCATACACCTTGAATAGTTCTGGAAATTACTTTGAGCAAAATGGATGGCAAGATGTGAATGTGAACTTCACGCCGTCTGAATACAACCCAGACTTAGCTGCTATCACAAATCAATTCTTTACTCTTTTCAATACTAATCCATATGTAACAGAAGTATTGAACGGGACTGATGGTATCATTACAGACACGCAATTCTTTGATCCAACCTTAAACGACTTTACTTCTGAAACAGAGCAAATTGGAGATTCTCCATACTCTTCAATCACAAACATTCAAGGAGGAAACGGTTTAGTGAACGGTCAGCAACCAGCAGGCACATACGGCCTTTGGACGCACATTGGATCTAAATCTAATAACTACAGCGTTTTCCGTAACAATCAATTCCGCATTTCTGGTTCAGGTTCTGCCGATATTGGAGACCACGCAATTGAGGTTGGTTTCGAATTCGAGCAACGCAAAGACGCTGGATATTCTATCGCTCCAATTGGATTGTGGCAATTGGCTCGTCAATATGCGAACTACCACAACCAAGAGTTAAATACCGATGATCCTTACTACACAAACAACGGTACATACACATATGTTGACTACAGTAATCTTGTTGGTACTGGTCAATTCGAATTCGATTACAACTTAAGAACAGCATTAGGTCTTGATCCAAACGGTACAGATTTCATCAATACGGATGGTCTAAGCCCTGACTTCCTTACCGTTGATATGTTCGGAGCGTCAGACCTTTTAAATCAAGGTAACGCTGTAGTGACTTATTACGGATTCGATCACAGAGGAAATTTACTAAACAGAAAGCCTTCATTGGATGACTTTTTCTCTGAGAGATATACCCTTGGCAATGAGTCTTACTACACTCGCGCAGTTGGTGCATTCGAGCCAGTATATATCTCCGGATACATTATGGACAAGTTTGCTTTTGATGACTTAATCTTCAACGTGGGTCTTCGTATTGACCGCTACGATGCAAACCAATATGTACCGGTGGATCCATACGTAATCAGCGAAGCATACACCGCTGGTGAAGTTGATTTCGACAGCTTCGGAGCTTCAAGACCATCTAACATTGGTGATGACTTTGTTGTTTATGTTGATGACATCCGCAATCCGACAGCTATTCAAGGATACCGTGACGGTGACAACTGGTACAATGCTCAAGGTACTCTTGTAACTGACCCATTCACAAGTATTGCAGCTGGAGGAAAAATCAACCCATACTTAAGTGTTGATCCAGATGCTGCTCTAACAAGCAAAGCCTTCAAAGAATACACTCCGGCAGTAAACTTTATGCCTCGTGTAGCCTTCTCTTTCCCTATCTCTGAAGAGGCTTTATTCTTTGCCCACTATGACATCTTAACACAACGTCCAACTTCAAGTAACCGCTTCAATCCAGTTGATTACTTGTTCATGGAAAACAGAAACGTTTTAATTAGCAATCCAAACCTTCGTCCTGAGAAAACAGTTGACTACGCACTTGGATTCCAACAAGTACTTTCTAAGACATCATCGATTAAAGTTGAAGCGTTCTATCGTGAATTGCGTGATATGATTCAAGTTCGTCGTTTCAACGGAGCTTATCCAAGTACATATAGCGCTTTCGGTAACTTAGACTTCGGAACTGTTAAAGGTTTGACCTTAACATATGACCTGAGAAGAACAGGTAATTTGTGGATGAAGACTTCTTACACGCTTCAGTTCGCTGATGGAACAGGGTCAACAACTCAAACTCAGCTTGCACTTATTAATGCAGGACTTCCAAACCTGAGAACTGTTGCTCCATTCAACTATGATCAACGTCATCGTATTGTAACTACTGTTGACTACCGCTATGGTGAAGGAAAAGAATACAATGGACCAGTATGGTTCGGAAAGCAAATCTTTGCAAACACAGGAGCGAACTTAATTGCAAACCTAGGTTCTGGAACTCCTTACACTGCTCAAGTATTCCCAACTCCAATTACAGGTGAGCTAAGCCCAACAACTGCTGGTGGTATCAACAGCGCTCGCCTTCCATGGCAGTTCACTGTAGATATGAACTTCGACAAGAACTTTAGCTTGGCGTTTGGTGGAGAAGGTGACAAAAAGAAAGCTGCAAACTTGAACGTTTATTTATGGGTGACAAACTTGTTAAACACTCAGAATATCTCCAGCGTTTACCGCTTTACAGGTACTCCTGACGATGATGGTTATTTGGCTGCGGCACAATATCAAAACGTGATTAATACGCAAAACTCGCCAACATCATTCAGAAACTACTACAGTATGTTTGTAAATAACCCATACAATCTAGGTTCACCACGTCAGATTCGTTTAGGGGTAAGATTTGATTTTTAATTTTTTGAGAAAATGAATTATTCAAAAAGCATGAGAAAGAATATATATATAAGTCTAGTTGCTTTGTCACTTGGAATTGCGAATAACACTTTCGCATACAAGTCTGTTCTAGAAAACTCTGGAATGGTTCAAAACAATGAAATAGTAACTGACTCACGTGCCGCTTTGTGCGCACCAGCTACAGGGCTTAGAGATTTGGCGTGGAATAACGTAAAGGCGTTAATTGAAACCGGTGGTTCCATGTGGCAAAATCGCTCATTGAGCCGCGCAGCTTATGAAGTGCCTAAAGGAAGTGGTGTTTCTTCTATTTACGCTGGAGCTCTTTGGATGGGTGGAATTTCTCCTGACCAACAATTGAAACTTGCTGCAGTGACTTTCCGCGGTGATGGAAATGACTACTGGCCAGGACCTTTGACCAACGATGGAACCGCCTCTGTTACAGAGTCAACTTGCGAACAGTACGACAGATTTTTCGTTTCATTGCGTCAAGACGCTCAAAAGCATCGTGCATACTACGACTGTATTGCTGCCGGTGGTACAGATTGCGCGACAGATTACGCCATCCCAGGTTATTTTTACGAATATCCGGCTATCGGAAATACTGCAGCTGGTCAAGATTTGTATTTAGCTCCTTTCTATGACTACGACCAAGATGGATTTTACAATCCACAAAACGGTGACTATCCGTGGTACGATTTCTTAAGAGAAATCAATTGTGCGGAACGACGTAGAGAAGATATCGTTCCATTGTATGGTGACCAAACTTACTACTGGATCTTTAATGACAAAGGAAATGCGCATACCGAGTCTCAAGGACAGCCTATTGGAATGGAAATTCGCGCACAAGCATTTGCATTCACCTCGAATGATGAAGTGAATAACATGACGTTTTACAACTATGTCTTGATTAACCAAGGTTCACAGACATTAACTGAAACCTATTTCGGATCTTGGGTAGACCCCGACTTAGGAACTTCTGTAGATGATTATGTTGGATGTGACGTTCAACGTGGATTAGGCTATTGCTATAACGGAGATGCCTTTGACGAGCCAACTTCTTCTTCTCTAGGATATGGAGCTAACCCTCCTGCGGTTGGTGTAGATTTCTTTGAAGGGCCTTACCAAGACTCAGATAACAAAGATAACCCTCTAACAACCGACATCATTGATGCAATAGACCAAGACGGTATTCCTTATAAAGGTTTAGGTATAGGTTACGGAGATGGTGTGGTAGACAACGAGCGTTTCGGAATGCGTAAGTTCGTTTACTACAACAACAGCCAGAACCCTGTGAATGGTGAGCCCGCTTTACCAAGTCACTTTTATAACTACATGAAAGGATTTTGGAAAAATGGTCAACGTATGAACTACGGCGGAAATGGAGCTTCGGGTCCTAACGTTACTGATATTGCTGCAGACTACATGTTCCCAGATGATACAGACCCATTGCACTGGGGTACCGCTGGCGTTATAACCGACGATTGGTCTGAAGAGTCTGAGGGTAATCCACCAAATGACCGTCGTTTCATTCAAGCAGCAGGTCCTTTCACCTTGAAGCCTGGTGATTACAATAACATTACTTTAGGAATTGTTTGGGCAAAAGCAAATAGTGGCGACCCTTTCGAATCTGTTCGATTACTTCGTGAGTTTGACGATAAGGCACAATCTTTATTTGACAACTGTTTCGAATTGGTTTCTGGTCCAGATGCTCCAGATGTTGCTGTTCAAGAATTAGATAAGGAAATCATCCTTATGTTGAACAACGATAATGCGATTTCTACTAACTACCAAGAGAACTACGGTCCTGAGCAAGGCGGTTTCGACCCAAGTATTCCTGAGGAATTAGCCGACGGAACCCAACTTACTCTTGAAGATCGCTCTTACAAATTTGAAGGCTACTTGGTTTACCAACGTGCTAATGATGACGTGAGTGCTAATGATCTCGGAGACATCGAGAAAGCGCGTTTGATTGCTCAATGCGACGTTAAAAATGGTGTTGGAAGAATTATCAACTTCTCACGTGATCCAATCACCGGATATATTGTACCTGAGTTGAAAGTGGATGGTGCTGACAATGGTATTCAACGTTCATTCCGAGTGACAACAGATGCATTCGCTACGGGAAACAATGCGTTAATCAACCACAAGACTTATTACTTCATGGTAATTGCATATGGTTACAATAACTACGCGCAATACGACATTGCTCTTGAAAAAGGTCAGGATGAGGCTTTCTTATCCTCTAGAAAGAGTGCGATAGGCGAAATTCAGAAGATTTCTGCTATTCCACACATCCCTTCTCCAGAGTTAGGTGGAACTATCCAAAATTCTAACTACGGCGACGGCGTTCCATTGACTCGTATTGAAGGAAAAGGAAACGGTAACAACGATTTGTTGTTGGGTTCTGAAACAGAAGCAATCATTTTAGCGAATAATAATATTAGTGAATTGACTTACGCACCTGGAAAGGGTCCTGTTCAAGTGAAAGTTGTAGATCCGCTTCGCGTGCCTTCAGCTGATTTCGAATTGCGCCTCAAGTCTACTGCCTTCGGAGAGGAAGCCCCAGACAGCATGTATTGGGAACTCGAAAATCTAGACGAAGGAACTATTTACGGTACATACAAGAAGTTTAATACTTCAAGCGAAGATGTTATAATAGACTGGGGACTTTCTGTTACCTGGGGACAATATGATTATCAGGTAGATGGTGAAGAGGTGAAGCATTACACTGAACTTTTGTCTTCATCGGTATCATATGACGACCCTTCTAAACCTTGGTTACTCGGAATACAAGATGCTGAAGGATTCTCTGAGCAAAACTGGATACGTGCAGGTAGCGTTAAAACTGAAGGTACAGATCCACAAGCATTGTCAGAAGCTTTGTATGACGACTATGAGCAGGGAAGTTCTGGTTTTCCTTTCACTGATGAACAGGAGAAATACGAAGCAGTTGCGGGTGGTACATGGTCACCATATTGCTTGGTTTCCGGTACTGTGTTAGATCCTAACGATGCAAACATTGTAGTCAACAATGTAGCTCCAACCATTGATGCCTTAAAGGGTGATTTGGACCAATTGGATCAACAACGCAAATCAAACATAAAAGGATTAAACAACGTAGATATTGTTTTCACCAAAGACAAATCTAAATGGACACGTTGTCCTGTGTTGGAAATGCAATTCACACCTGAACTTGCAGAAGATAATGACGGTGATAACTCTGTAGATCCTGAAAAAATGAAAGTTCGTCGTGCACCTTCTGTAGATAAAAATGGAAGAAAAGCAGGACAAGCCGGATACAACGCCGCTGAGGGAGATTTAATTTCTCCAATTGGTATGGGTTGGTTCCCAGGATATGCTATTGACTTGAGCACTGGTGAGAGATTGAACATGGCATTCGGTGAAGACAGTTGGTTAGTTGGTGAGAATGGACGTGATATGATTTGGAATCCGTCTGCACGCTTGTACAACAACAACGGACAACCTTTATTCGGTGGACAACACTGGATCTATGTATTCAAAAACTTGCGCTGGGAAGACTACTCACCAACAAGCCCATCCTCAAGTTTAGCTCTTTGCCCTGCATATGACAACGGAGAATTCTTGTATAGCAAGTTGTCTGATCCTTCGATCAGCTCTTCAAACTGGAAAAAAGTATTCCGTGGATGTACTTGGGTTGGAAGTGGATTAGTTAATCCAGAACACCCACTACTATCTGTGGAAGAAGGAATCATTCCTAACGACGTTCGAATAAGTGTTCGTGTTGCTAAACCATATGCGAGCTACGCATACAACAACCCTGACATCTCTACACCAACCGGTTCAGTAAACGAATGGAGAAACATCTATACTTTCTCTACGAAGAATATTGCTACTACCTTGAACGATGCCAACACGTTGACATCTGTGTTAGACATTATCAATGTGGTTCCAAATCCATACTACGCGTTCAGTTCATACGAGACTAACCAATTGGACAACCGCATTAAAGTGACTAACCTTCCTGACATCTGTACTGTCACCATTTACGACTTAAATGGTAATAGAATCAGACAATTCAAGAAAGCTGACAAAATCACAAGTATAGATTGGGATTTGAAAAACGAGAGAAACATTCCTATCGCTTCAGGTACTTACATCATTCATGTTGACGTACCAGGAATAGGCGAGAAAATATTGAAATGGTTCGGCGTTATGCGTCCGGTCGACTTGAATAACTTCTAATTGAAACACGAATTAAGATCATGAAAAAATCAATCATATCATTAACCTTGATTTTCGGATTTACCGCTACAATCTTTGCTGGTAATCCTGATAGATCTGGATCAGCAGGTGCGAGCCATTTGTTGGTGAATCCATGGGCTCGTTCTTCGGGATTAGGCAATTCTTCTCTTTCATCTGTCACTGGAGTTGAAAGTGTTTTCTTGAATGTTGCAGGTTTAGCTTTCACCAAGAAAACTGAACTCCTTTTCACAAATACTCAGTACTTTGTAGGAACAGGCATTCAATTGAATGCGGCAGCATTCGGACAAAAAGTTGGAAAATCGGGAGCTTTCGGTTTATCTGTTGTCAACATGAACTTCGGGGATATCGCAAGAACAACTGAAGCACTTCCTGAAGGCGGTATCGGAAGTTTCACCGTAAACTATTCTAACATTGGAATCAGTTTCGCGAAAGAATTCTCGAACAGCATCTATGGTGGAATTACAGTACGTTTAATCAGTGAAGCTATATACAATGTCCGCTCACAGGGAGTAGCTTTTGATGCTGGTATTCGCTATGTAACAGGTGAAAAAGACAATGTTCGTTTTGGAATCACACTTCGTAACGTTGGACCACCTATGCGTTACAAAGGCGATGGAATGACCGTGTCTGCTGTTATTCCTTCGAGCGGAAATACCTTAACTGTTGAACAACGCTCTCAGCCCTACGAAATGCCTTCAATGGTTAATGTTGGTTTTGCATACGACTTCTTAATGAAGAATAGCATGAAACTTACAGCGAATGCAGCTTACACCTCGAACTCATTCAGTAAAGACCAAGTTGCTGTTGGATTAGAATATAATCTTCGAAACAAACTGTTCTTGCGCGGTGGTTACCAACAAGACATTGGATCTAACACAACATACAACGCTCAAAGCGCACTTGCCGGTCCTACGGGTGGCATGACTATTCAATTGCCAACAGGAGACAATGGAAGTGTTATCGGCCTTGATTATTCTTATCGCTTGACTAACCCTTTCAATGGAATTCATAGCATGGGAATACACATCACGCTTTAAAAATTCTTCCTATATTTGTTTTGAAACCTCGTTCGCGGGGTTTCTTTATTTAAATACATCTAAGTTTATGTCGAACATTGCCTATTACACAGCCGAGGGATTGAAAAAGTTGAAAGATGAATTGCATCATCTTAAAATGGTAGAACGCCCTAAAATTAGTCAGCAAATTGCTGAAGCCAGAGATAAGGGCGACTTAAGCGAAAACGCTGAATATGATGCTGCCAAAGAAGCACAAGGACATTTGGAAGCGCGTATAGCGAAAATGGAAGATCTAGCCGCTAATGCACGATTAATAGACGATTCTCACATAGACAATTCTAAGGTATTTATTCTCTCTCGTGTTAAGTTGAAGAACATGAAGACGAATACTGAAGTTGAATACACCATCGTAGCTGAAAACGAAGCGAATCTTGCGGAAAAGAAAATCAGTATAGACTCCCCTATTGGGAAAGGATTATTGGGAAAGAAAGTGGGTGACATTGCAGAAGTGCAGGTTCCAGCTGGTACGCTTCAATTGGAAATTCTAGATATCAATCGCTAATGGCTAGCTTGTTCACTCGAATAATCAATGGTGAAATTCCATGCTACAAAATAGCTGAAAACGAATTATTCATTGCATTTCTCGATATTTTACCTGTAGCAAAAGGGCACGCATTGGTAGTTCCTAAAAAGGAAATAGATTACATCTTCGATCTTCCAGAAGTAGAGCTCAAGGAACTTAACCTATTTGCGAAAGAGGTTGCACGTAAAATTCAAACAGTAATACCGTGCAAAAAAATAGGAATAAGTGTAATTGGTCTTGAAGTGCCACACGCACACATGCACCTTATTCCAATCACTCATATTCACGATATGAATTTCGAAAAAGAACGTTTGAAATTCACACCTGAAGAATACAAGGAACTCGCAGACGCGATAGCAAAAGCATAAAAAAAAGGCCCTATTTCTAGGGCCTTTTCTATTCAGAAGAAGAAGATTAGTTCTTCAACATTTTCTTTCTTGCAACTGCATTGTTATCTGTATGAATCTCGACGGTATACATTCCTGCAGACCAATTCGATGAATCTACAAATACAACCTCTTGATTAGTTGTGTTTGAATTGTAAACTACTCTTCCCATTGCATCGAATACACGAATTGCACTCACGCGCTCAGAAGCACGGATTGCAAATGATTCGTTTGCTGGGTTAGGGAATACATTGAAAGAAACTTCTTCAGTTTCGTCAATACCAATGTAACATGGGCTTGTGTTCAAGTTCAATGCACAAGCGATACGAGGCACAGAATATCCCATGATAGAATCACAAAAAGCTTTTCCTTTTGCAGCAGACATATCTGGGTTGGTTAACAAACCGTTTGCACTTCCAGGGTTAGTTGCGGTATCCCACCAATCCCATGGTGAAGAATCTACTTCCATTCCAGCAGGACGCTCGAAAGGAAATAAACCGTGGAAACCGTTGTTTGTTGCGTTAGCAGCATCTGTGAAAGGTTGACCTGGAGCATATCCTTCAGCCAATTCAAATACACCGTTGTTTCCGTATTGGCTTAATGCCATTTGTACATCATAGCTTCCTTGAACTTCAACTACTGGTAAATTCAAACCTGGAACGATTACAGTTCCTGTGTAGTAAGGAGCGAATGGGTCTGTTGGAACTTGGAATGAAATGATTGGGTTATCATTTGCATCGATCCAAGAAATATCTCCACATGCACCACCCATGTTTACAGCAACATTAAAGTCTGAACTGTAACCAACGTGGTTAGCATAACACAAAGTATCTCCGTTTAATGGGTTAACACCAACAGATGTACCGTTGATATCACCATTTACGAAATCCAATACCATTGGAACACCAGCGCTGGTTGTGAACTTAGGCAATAACAAATCTGTGTATGCATCAATTCCTGAAGCAGCGAATGTGATGTATCCACCTGTACCTTGTCCCCATACTGCAACACGAGTTGGGTCAATACCGAAAGGATTTCCATCTTCTGCAGCGGTCTTACGGAAATAACGTACAGCAGTGCGACAGTCTTGAACACCACGGTAAGCCGCGTTGATCAATGTGTTTACACGCTCTTCTTGAGTTGCTGCAATTGGGTTCCATCCAAGACGGTAATCACAAGATGCAACTACGTAACCCAACTTAGCTAAACGAGTACACAATTCAACAATGGTAGAATCTGTGCGTGTTCCACCAGTACCTTGGTTCTGTGGGAAAGGAAGGAAATTACCAGTGTGGAAATAAAGAATAACTGGACGTTCTGTCTCTGTATCTCCTGCTGGAGTGTATACATCCATTTTCAATTGCTCTGGAACAGCCTCTCCAACAACTTGGTAAAGCAATACAGTAGCGTTAACTCCATAGGTAACGTCCGTTTGAACGTTTACCGATGAAAATTGCTCTGTCATGTAACGCTGTGCATAAGCACCAGTCACACTCAACATCGCAATGGCAATCAATGAGTAGATTTTTTTCATAGTTTATTTATTTGTTTTTTGATGATTGAACGAATATTGGATGCTAAGATAGGCCATTCTTCCTATTGAAGGACCTCCGTAAACTTGAACTTGTTTGTTATTTAACACGTTCGAAGCTCCTATTTTAAAGAACATGTTGGATTCGATTAAACTGTAATTTAACTGAACATCCACCATATCATAGGTATTGATATACCCCGTAAACTGAGGCGAACCCTCAAAAAGATATCCCTGAATCCATTTGTAATTCACGCTGTACCCCCAACAATTCCCTTCCTTCGACTCAAACAACTTGTTTCCAGTTACACTCAAATTATACTTATGCTTTGGTGTGTTGAAAGCAGGAATGATTGGGTCGTTTTCATCGCTTCTAACAATGCTGTTGAAGGAATAGTTAGCGCCAAAACTGTGCTTTTCATGGAAGTAATAATTCAAACCAACATTCGCTCCTTGCGTAACAACGGTGTTTTTTGAATTGGCAGAATAGCGGTATACCTGAAGTTCGTCGGGCAAATTCGTAGTCGGATCAAAGGTCGCTTCCAACCCAATGTTGTATCCAATGAAGTGCTTGTACTCACTGTAATAAGCGCCTAAATCGACATACACTTTTTGGTCTAAGAAAGAACCTCTGTAACCAAATTCAAGTGTCTTTACCTGTTCTGGACGAATCGGATCTATGTTGAAATAACGAAGACTATCTGTCTCCAACGTATTTCTATAAGCGTTGAAACTCGCGAGTGTAATCAAGGAGTCTACACCCGTTAGATTCCCGCTCAAAATAGCCGGACCAACGTTTAAGTCAAGATACTGATCGGTTAAGGTTGGATTTCTGAGCGCAGAAGAGAAAGAAGCTCTTAAGTAGTGATTTTTTTTAGGTTGAAAAACTACTGAAGCGGCAGGACTAATTAGCGCTTCGAAATTTTTGTTTTTATCCAGGCGAATGGTTCCACTCACGATTAAACGATTCTCCAAAAACTTCCGAGTACCTCCGAAATACAATCCGCCTTCGTAATTATAAATCTTCGTCGAATCATCGGTGAATATAGTTCCCGCTGAATTCGGACGATACAAGCGTGCGTTCCCGCCAATACGATAATCAATGAATCCTTTTCCTTTCCACTGATATTCCGCCTGTGTATGGAACAATGACGAGCGATCGTAGAATCGAGTTCCTCCATCAGCTTCATTGTTTTTGGAAGAAGTGATACGATCGAAATTCGAATTGAACATTGCAGAACCCGGTTGGAAAAATCCATATTGTCCCTGAATTGGAATTCCGCCTGTTCCATTATTTGTCCAGTTTTCTACCAACTGATGAAAATAAGCGAGGCTATCTGCGTGTTGAGCTGTCCATGCCGCGTATTGCTCATCCGTTGGAACGATAAAGAAATTAGGTTCTGCCGGCCAATTCGGGTTTTGAACATATTGGGGATAGCCCATATCCAACACCTGACTACGAATAGAATCTTGCCAATACTTCACATAAACATTCGCCCAATTCTCATCAGAACGCGCCGCATCCTGCAATTTCAAAGCTGTGAAATAAGGGTCAAAACTTTTTCCTGCATCTTCACCCGTTCCGTAAAAGCGAATAAAGTACTTGTCTTTCTTCTTCAATTCAACGCGCCCTTGATAGAATAAGATATCGCGCAAACTAAAGCGGTTGTCACCCTGATAAACTGTTGTCCCTTGACCTACATTTCCTGCAAAAATCAATTCGGGCGAATTCTCTTCAAGCTCAGGCTTTAAACGCAAATGCACAGAAGCATTGGCCTTTACATTCTTTGTGTTGTAGTCCACCAAATCCGACTCCCGATAACCCGTTCTAAAGAAGGTACCCAATCCAGGTTTACCGTTCGGATCTTCAGAGTAATTGTTTGCAGCAAAATATTCATCACCATAAGTGTTCACCGCATCAAATCTTCCTGGATTACTTGCCAAGTATCCGCCATTGTATATTGGAGATTGGTTATGCCGACCAATCCAACGCTTTAAAAGCAAAGACATTGAACTTGTACGCTAGAAATTTATACCCTTCCTTGTTTGAAAACGCGTGAGCGAAACGCACAGATGGTTCAACCAATTGCCTCTCTCCGACCCTTAATTGCGCTGTTAATCCTGTATAAAAAAACGGATCCTTCGTTTCCATTTTTATGACTCCGTTGAATGCCCCGGGACCATAGAATGCACTGCTTGCTCCTTGCACAATTTCCACAGCAAACACATCTAAATCAGGAGCGCCCAAGAAATTTCCCAATGAGAAATTTAAACCAGGCGATTGATTGTCCACTCCGTCTATCAATTGCAAACTTCTAACCGGTGACGTTGAATTAAATCCTCTTGTATTGATTACTCT
>JACCDK011957212.1_pt1 | contig 16163 bp, 16 predicted proteins | sample 7445871 | NCBI WGS metagenome assembly JACCDK01 (sample SAMN15323436, study PRJNA562643) | freshwater metagenome | isolation source: river surface water | place: USA:Blue River Watershed | collected 2017-08-15 | reverse complement strand
TGGTCGGCGAGCAGGCGAAAAAACCGCTCCTGCGTCAGGCGAAAGAAGGTTTCATTGTGCCAAAGCGTGTCGTCGGCATCAAACCCGATTGTGGTCAGCATAGTCATCTCCTCTGCCGCACAGCCTTTGCGGGAAGGGGGCCTTTCCGCAAGCCGGAAATCCGCTATATTGCGCCGCAAGACCTTGAAGCACGAATCCGAAGATGAGGCCGCCTTGGCAGTAACGCCCTTTACCATGTCTGAAAAAGATGGCGGGTCCGGTGACGGTCCTGACTCTGGGCTTTTGACCAAGACCAAGACGCGCACCCAGCGCCCGCCGCTTTATAAGGTCATGCTGTTGAACGACGATTACACGCCGATGGAATTCGTCGTGCATATCCTTGAACGCTTCTTTGGCCTGAACCATGCGCAGGCTTTTGAGATCATGCTGACGGTCCACAAGAAGGGACTCGCGGTGGTGGGTGTGTTCTCGTATGAGATCGCCGAAACCAAGGTGGCGCAGGTGATGGATTTCGCTCGGCGTCACCAGCACCCGCTGCAATGCACGATGGAAAAGGAGTAGGCCGTAAGGCCGCACCAGCCCATGCGATCTGCCCGACTGGAAATGGCGCTGGACAGCGGCGCCTTTGTCTTGCCGCCCTTGGGCGACATCGTGGTGCTGTCGCCGCAGGCCGGGGATGATCTGTCGGCCCTGCCGAAGGCGCGGGTTGTGGTGCTGACCGGGTTCAAGCTCGATGTCGACCATTTTCAGGCACAAGCCTATCGGATGGAGGGCGGCCAGCCTTCGGCCGCAGTTGTCTGCCTGCCCCGCGCGCGGGCCGAGGCGCTGGCACTGATTGCCCAAGCCTCGGCACTTTTGCCCGCTGGGGCACCGATCCTTGTGGATGGCCAAAAGACCGACGGGATCGACTCTGTGCTGAAACTGGCCCGCGCCGCAGGCTTTACGCTGGGCGAAGTGATCTCAAAGGCCCATGGCAAGGCCTGCGTGCTGGGCGCGGGGCCACAGCCCGAAGGCTGGGCTGCCACCCCGCGCCAGATTGAGGGCGGTTTTGTGACCCTGCCGGGCGTGTTCTCGGCTGATGCGCCGGATCGCGGGTCGGTCCTTCTGGCAGCAGCCCTGCCCGAAAAGCTTTATGGTCGTGTGGCCGATCTTGGGGCGGGTTGGGGCTATCTCGCCCGCGCTATCCTGACCCGCGCCGATGTCAAATCGCTGGATCTGGTCGAGGCTGATCGGGCCGCGCTGGACTGTGCGGAACGCAACATCACCGACCCCCGCGCGCGCTTTCACTGGGCCGATGCCACCCGCTTCAAGCCCGCCCAGCCGTGGGATGCGGTGGTGATGAACCCGCCCTTCCACATCAGCCGCGCTGCCGACCCCGAGCTTGGCGCCGCCTTCCTGCGCGCCGCCCATCGCGGGCTTTTGCCGGGCGGGACACTGTGGCTGGTGGCAAACCGCCATCTGCCTTATGATCGCATCCTGATCCCGCTGTTTCGCACGGTCGAAGAGATCGGCGGCGACGCCGTCTTCCGCCTGTTCCGCGCGGCCCACCCGATCCGGGCGCGCTGAGCCCTTCGAAAGGTTTCCCCATGTCCTTTTCCATCACCGGTAAGACTGCCATCGTGACCGGTGCCGCCAATGGCATCGGTCTCGCGATTGCCCGCCACTTCGTCGACAAGGGCGCAAATGTGATGTTCGCCGATATGGACGAGGCGCGGCTTGAAGATGAAATCGGCGAGGAAGCGCGCGGCGATGGGCCGGTGCGCATGTTCGCAGGCGATTTGCGCCAGAAATTGACCATCGCCAACCTTTTGTCTGCCACCATCGACGCCTTTGACCGCGTGGATATTCTCGTCAACGCCAGCCGCATGATGCGGGTCTCTGAACCCCTGAAGGTTGAAGAAGACGCGGTGGACGAGATGCTGCAGCAAAACCTGATGACCAGCCTGCGCCTGAGCCAGATGACTGCCAAGAGGATGATCAAGCAGGCGGACCTGTTGGGCGAGACTGAAGGTCCGCGCCCGCCCGCTGGTAGCATCATCAACCTGTCCTCCATTGCCGCCAGCCGCACCCAGACCTGCCTGTTGGGCTATTCCATCGCCTGCGCGGCGGTCGATCAGATGACGCGATCCTTGGCGGTGGCGCTGGCACCCAAAGGTATCCGGGTGAACGCCGTGGCCTTCGGGTCAGTCCTCTCCGGCAGCCTGCAAGCCGCGCTCAAGGACGAATCCGATTGGCGCGGAATCATCGAGGCGGGCACGCCTTTGGGCCGCATTGCGCCTGCCTCGGAACTGGTGGAAACCGTGCAATACTTGGCCTCGGATGCCGCGTCGTTCTTGACGGGTCAGATCCTGACCGTCGATGGCGGGCGCAGCCTGCTGGACCCGGTCGCCGCCCCGGCGCATTAACGCTGCAGCGGCCTTATTCGGGATGTTTCGCCTTGCACTGGGCAATCACGCTTTCGGCTGCCTTGGCCAACCCCTTGCGCTTGGCCTCTAGGCTGTTCAGCTTGGCCGCCTCGGCCTCCAGATCCAGCGCCACCTCTTTGCGCACTGTCACCGGCACCTGTTCAAAACACATCTCAAGCTCGGGTTCTGGCACCGCGTCGGTCGGGCGCGGCGTGCAGTTGACCCAGCGCGGTTCATAAACCGTGACCGTCTCAAACCCATAACCCCGCGCCAGATTGCCCTCGGTCTCGCGGATCAAGCGGTCCACCACCTGCAAATCGCGGGTATTGGCACTGATGCACTGCTCTTGCGGGGTGCCGCAGGCGGACAGAAAAAGCACAGGAAGAAGCATCAGGCGTTTCATCGGCGCGACTCGCAATCCATGACCAGAATGCCCCAACTATACCGCGCCGCGCCCGCTATGCCATATCATCCGCGTTGAGCCTTGGCCCAGCCAATGCTAGGCAAGGGCAACAGCCGCCAAAGAGAGCCCCGATGACCGACGATTTCACCCCCAAAAAGGCCAGCGCCGCCGCCTGGTTCCGTTCCCTGCGCGACCGGATCGTGGCCGCTTTTGAAGAGTTAGAGGTCCGCGCCACCCCGGCAGGCGAGACGCCCGTGACCTTTGATGTCACCCCGACCAGCCGCGCCGAAGATGGCGGTGGTGGCATCATGTCGGTGCTGCGTGGCGGCCGGGTCTTTGAAAAGGTTGGCGTCAACTGGTCCGAAGTGCATGGCGCTTTGGGCGCGCGCGCTCAAAAGGCTATGGCTGCGCGGGGCGTGCCGGGCATGGAATCTGATCCGCGCTTTTGGGCCTCGGGCATCTCGCTGGTGGCGCATATGGTCAACCCCCATGCCCCCGCCGTCCATATGAACACCCGCATGTTCTGGACCCCCGGTGCTTCGTGGTTTGGCGGCGGGTCGGATTTGAACCCCTGCATCGAATATCCCGAGGACACGGCGCATTTTCATGGTGAGATGAAACGCGCCTGCGACGCCCATGATCCGGCCTATTACGACCGCTTCAAGGCTTGGGCTGACGAATACTTCTTCGTCCCCCATCGCGGCCGGGCGCGTGGTGTCGGCGGCATCTTTTATGATGATCTGAACACCGGCAATTGGGAGGCCGATTTCGCCTTTACCAAAGCCGTTGGCGCGGCCTTCCTGCCCGCCTTCCGGCCCGTGACGGAACGCAGGCTGCCGACAGCATGGACTGATGCTGACCGCGAAACGCAACTCATCCACCGCGGACTTTATGCCGAATACAACCTCGTCTACGACCGGGGCACCAAGTTCGGCCTCGAGACGGGCCATGACGCCAATGCCGTGCTGATGAGTCTGCCGCCGGTGGCCAAATGGACCTGATCCCAGCGCCCGGCCTGCGGGGGGCATGATGGCCGATATCGTGGTGAAGGCAGCCTATGCCTCGGTCGTTGAAGATGACGAAGAGGGTGTGCTCTTTGTCGGCTTTGCCGAAGGCGAGGCGGAGGATGAGGCCTATGCGCTCTTTCGTCAGCCCTTGGGCGGCGGTCCGGTCTGGTTTGAGGTGACCGACGAAAGCTTTGGGGCCACGGACGCCTTGGCCGCTGTGGTGGCCGGGCCAAAGGGGCTGGAGATCACGCTGCGCCCCGAAATGGCTGGCCGCTTTGGCTGGGCGGGGTCGGTTTCCATCCGCGTCGGCGCAGGCTGCGAAGGCCGCGATGAGGCCTTTGCCGCGCTGGCCGCGATGCTGGGGCCGGTGTTTCAGGCCAGCTAACGGGGCGTTTGGCCCACCCCCCGGAGGGTTTCACACCCTCCGGACCTCCCGTGGAGTATTTTCAAAGGCGCAAGCCCAAGGCTGTGGTGCGCGATATGTCAGGCGTTAGCCCGGATCAGCCGACCAAGCCGCTTCATGCCCTCGTCAATCTGGGCCTCATTGGCGCAAGAGAAAGAGAGCCGCAGCGTGTTGCCGTTCGATCCATCGGCATAAAATGCCCGGCCCGGCACGAAGGCCACCCGCTCGGTCTTCAGCGATTGCGCCAGCAGATCGGCCCCGTCCATTCCCGCAGGCAGCGTCACCCAGACAAACATCCCGCCTTCGGGTTTCGTCCAGCTCACCCCTTGTGGCATCTCGCGCGCCAGCGCCGCCAACAGATGGTCGCGCCGCGCCATATAGGTGGCACGCAGGGTGTCGACATGGGCGTTAAAGATGGTCGAGGCGACCTTGTGGGTCACGATCTGGTTGACGGTCGAGGAATGCAGATCCGCCGCCTGTTTCATCAGCACCAGCCGGCTGATGATGTCATGCGCGGCACAAATCCAGCCCACGCGCAGGCCGGGGGCCAAGGATTTCGAGAAGGAGCCGCAATAAAGCGTGCGGCAGTTTTCAATGCTGCCCTTGCGGGCGATTTCAAGGGCCAGAATCGGCGGAATCGGCTCGCCGTCAAAGCGCAGCGTTTGATAGGCGGCGTCCTCGATGATGGCGATGTTGGCCTCATCTGCAAGATCGATCACCGCTTCGCGCGCGGCGCGGTCCAGCGTCTCGCCAGTGGGGTTGGCAAAATCGACCGACAGATAGGCGAACTTCACCCGGCCCCCGGCTTTTTCCGCCGTGGCGGCGAAGTCGGCGGCAGAGCGGTTGCCCTTGGGGTCCAGCCGATCATAATTCGGCTCATAGGCGTTGAATGCCCCCAACGCGCCCAAATAGGTCGGCCAGCCGACCAAGGCGGTATCCCCTGGCGACAGCATCAACTTGCCCAGATAATCCAGCGCCTGCTGCGAGCCCGAGGTGATCAGGATGTTGCTGGCGTCGCAGGGAATGCCCAGCTTGCCCATCTCGCCCGCGATCCAGTCGCGCAGGGGTTTGTAGCCTTCCGAGACCGAATATTGCAGCGCCGCATTGGCCTGACTGGTCAGCGTCTCGGCAAAGGCATCCTTGAACGCCGACACCGGAAACAGCGCCGGATCGGGAATGCCACCCGCAAACGAGATAATGTCGGGCTGGTCCAACAGCTTCAAAAGCTCCCGGATTTCCGAGGCTTTCATCCGGCTTGACCGGCTGGCCAGAACGTTGGTCCACTCCACGGCGCATCTCCCTTGCAAACGCGCGGCAACTTCGCGCCCCGGATGGGGTAAGTCAATATCAACACCCGACACGGCTAGATGGCCCAGCTCTGCGGGATTTGCGCCTTTCCAAATACTCACCTTTGCGCGGGTTACCCCCGGCGCACGGTGTCTATCATGAGGGAGACGTTGTCGGGGTTGGCGTCCGGCGTGATGCCGTGGCCAAGGTTGAAGATATGCGGTCCGTCCTTGAAGGCATCAACCACCCGGCGTGTCGCGTCGACCAAGGCTTGGCCGCCCGTGACCATGTGTTCAGGCGCAAGGTTGCCCTGCACGCAGCCCGAGATCTGAACATGCTCCGCCGCCCATTCCGGTGACACCGAATTGTCCACCGCCACGCAATCCGCCCCCGTGGCCTTGGCGAACCCGATGTAGCCCGCCCCTGCCTCGCGCGGGAAGGCGATGATGGGCAGGCCGGGGTGGCGCGATTTCAGTTCTGCAATGATCCGCGCGGCGGGCTTCACAGCGAAGTCGGTGAAATCCGCGCCCTTCAGCGACCCGGCCCAAGAATCAAACAGCTTCACCACCTCGGCCCCGGCGGTTACCTGCTCGGACAGGTAATCAATCGTCGCCTCGGTGATCACATCGATCAGCGCCGAAAATGTCGCCCGATCTGCGGCCTTCAGGGCATGCGCCGGGCCCTGATCGCGGGTCCCCCGCCCGGCGATCATATAGGTCGCCACCGTCCACGGCGCGCCGGCAAAGCCGATCAGCGCGGTCTCCTTTGGCAATTCGCGGGCCAGAATCCGGACGGTTTCATAGATCGGGCCGAGCGTGTCGTGGATCGCCTCTTTCGGTTTCAGCGCCTTCACACCCGCCATCGTGGTGATGGTGGACAAGCGCGGCCCCTCGCCGGTTTCAAACCAAAGATCGGCGCCAAGTGCCTGTGGAAGCAGGAGAATATCGGCAAAGAGGATCGCTGCATCAAAGCCATAGCGGCGGATCGGCTGTAAGGTGACCTCGGCGGCGAGATCGGAGTTGTAGCACAGCTTAAGGAAATCCCCGGCTTCAGCCCGCGTCGCGCGATACTCGGGCAAATAGCGCCCCGCTTGCCGCATCATCCAGATCGGCGGGGTCGGCAATGTCTCGCCACCAAGGGCGCGCAGAAGAAGTTTGGTCATGGGGGCCTCCGTCGTTCCCTCTGCCTTGCCTGCCTGCGTGCGCATGTCAAGAAGCGGGCGGTTGAAAGGCGGAACGGTCGCGGGTAAGTCTTGGCGCATGACTCATGATCTTCCCTCACCCGACCGCCCCTTGAACATCGGCACACGCGGCTCTCCGCTGGCTTTGGCGCAAGCGCATGAGACGCGCGCGCGCCTTGCGGCGGCCTTTGCCCTGCCGCTCGAGGCCTTTGAAATCGTCGTCATCAAGGTGACAGGCGACCAGATTCTGGACCGCGCCTTGAAAGAGATCGGCGGCAAGGGCCTGTTCACCCGCGAGATTGAAGAGGCGCTTTTGGCGGGCAGCATCGATATCGCCGTACATTCGATGAAGGATATGCCAACGCTGCAGCCCGAGGGGCTGGTGCTGGATTGCTATCTGCCACGCGAAGATGTGCGCGATGCCTTTGTCAGCCCCGGTGTCGCGCGGCTGATGGACTTGCCGCAGGGCGCAGTGGTGGGGTCGTCGTCCTTGCGGCGGCGGGCGCAATTGGCGCATCGCCGGCCCGATCTGCAACTGGTGGAGTTCCGGGGCAATGTGCAGACCCGGATGAAGAAACTGGCCGATGGCGTGGCGGCGGCGACCTTCTTGGCGATGGCCGGGTTGAACCGGCTGGGGCTGGCGGATGTCGCGCGCTCGGCAATTGACCCCGAAGAGATGCTGCCAGCCGTCGCCCAAGGGGCGATTGGCATTGAGCGGCGGGTGGATGATGCGCGGGTGGCGTCGATGCTTGCCGCCATTCATCATCATGAGACCGGGTTGCGCCTCGCGGCGGAGCGCAGCTTCCTCCTGCGGTTGGATGGGTCGTGCGAAACCCCCATCGCGGGCCTTGCACTGGTGGACGGGGACAGCCTGTGGCTGCGCGGCGAGGTGTTGCGCCCCGATGGCACGCAGGTGATCACTGGCGAGAGGCGCGGCGCGGCTTCGGATGGGGCGGCCATGGGCACCGATCTTGCCGCGGAGCTTCTGGGCCGCGCGGGGCCGGGCTTTTTCGACTGAGGCTTAGACGCGGCGGTCGGCAATCCACAGCGCCATGGCCCCGGCCATGGCCAGCCCGCCGCCCAAAAGTGCTGCGGTGGTATAGCCGCCAAGGGCTGTCCCAAGCGCAAAGCTGGCGGCGGCCAGAAGATCGCCTGCCAGCCGTTGCAGCGCCATTAGCGCCGCGGCGGTGCCGGGGCGACCCTCCATCAACGTCTGCCAATAGCCGATGGGCAGCGTCAGAATCGGGGCGGCCCCGAGGCCCGCGAGCACGGGCAGCGCCCAGAGCCAACTGCCGTTGGGAAACAGCGCAAGTAGCGTGACGAATCCTGCGTAAATCAGTGCGCCGCCCATGATCAGCGTTTGGCGCGACAGGATGTGTTGCAGCCGTGGCAGGGCCAGCATGAAGGGCACCTCGAACCCCGCCACCAGCCCGACCATCAGCGCCACATCCGAGGTTTGCCGCTCTGGCGTGGCCGAAAAGATCAAGGGCGTCAGGATGATGTAAAGCATCGGCAAGCCGCCGATGGCCCCCATCGCCAAAAGCCGAAATGCAATCGCCGGGCGAGACAGTTCGACAAGCGCGGCGCGCAGGTTCAGGCCAAGCGGGCGGTCTTGCCAAGGCTCGCTCCCTTTTCGGGGCCAGCCGCGCCAGATCAGTGCGAACAAAAGCACGGCGGCAAGTGTGGCCGTGACATAGACCGCCATCACATCAAACCCGCCCCGGTTGTCGCCCGTCCCAAGGCCCCAAGTCCAGAAAAGAAGCGTCAGCAAAAACACCGCCGAGACCACGGCGCGCACCGTGGCTTGCAACGCGTCCCGCTGGGCGGGGTGGTTCTGCGTGGCCAGATTGTTCAGCGCAAAGATTTGCCCGAAAATCGCCGTGCCCATCGGGATCAGCACGCCATGGGCGATCAACATCACGCCCGGCAGTGGGGCCAGCACCATCAGTCCGGTGCCGATCACCGTTGCCCCCACCGTCATCAGCGCGATCAGGCGACGGTTGCCGATCTGGTCGGCCAGAATTCCAAACAGCACCGAGGCCGCCACCGCCGCGCCCGAGGCCAGCGCCAGCACAAGGGCCAGCGTGGCATCCGAAATCCCCACCCGTTCGACCGCGATCAGCGAAAGATAGGGGTAGATGCAGGCATTCACCGCCCCATAAAGCCCCGCCATGGCGGCAATGGCGCGAAACAAAGGGTCGCGCAGGATGAGCGATAAGGCGGTCATAGGGCGGGGTTACTCTGGAATGATCTTGCCGGGGTTCATCCGGTTACCCGGGTCAACGGCGGCCTTGACCGCGCGCATGATGTCCAAAGCCACCGGGTCCTTGCGCCGCTTCATCGAGGGTTTTTTCGACAGGCCCACCCCATGTTCGGCACTGAAGGAACCGCCCAGGGCCTGTACTTCATCCTCCACCGTCTCGATCACGGCATCGGACAGGGCGGGATCATCGCGTGTGGGGTAGACGGTGAAGTGGATGTTGCCGTCGCCCAGATGCGCGATGTGCAGCGTCTCGGCCCCGGGGTCGAGCGCGGGCAGGCGGGCATGGATGCGGTCCAGAACCTCGGCCACCTTGTCGAGGGGCAGGCAGATGTCGGTGTCGATGGTGGGCTGGCGGGCCACGGTGATTTCGGCGGCCAATTCGCGGCGCTGCCACATGGCGCGGCGCTGCGCCTCGGTCTGGGCAATTTCGGCGTCAAGGATCGCGCCGGTTTCCATGAGTGCGGCAAGGGTGTCTTGCAACAGGCTGGTCAGCGGCACATCGCCTGCGGCATCCGCCGTTGTGTCGCGGGGCGCTGTGGCAGCGATTTCAACAAGGATATTGGTGTCATAGCGTTTGCCGCCAAAGGGCAGCGATACATCGGGCCGGGCCTCGGACAGGCGGCGCATATAGCTGGCGGGCATCAGCTCGAACGCCTCCACCAGACCGCCCGTTGCCTCGCGGAGTTGGTTCAAAAGCACCAAGGCATCGGGCAAGCTGCGCACGGCTAAGGTCGCGGTGGCATAGGCGCGGGGGCGGGGGACGAGTTTCATGACCGCCGCCGTGATGACGCCAAGCGTGCCTTCGGCCCCGATGAACATCTGCTTCAGGTCATAGCCAGAGTTGTCCTTGTGCAACTCGCTCATCAGGTTCAGCACGCGCCCATCGGCCAAAACCACCTCCAGACCCAAGCACAAGGCGCGGGTGGAGCCATAGCGCAGTACGTTCGACCCGCCCGCGTTGGTGGACAAGACGCCCCCGATCATCGCCGACCCGCGCGCGCCGAACCACAGTGGAAAATAAAGGTTCGCGGCCTCAGCCGCCTCATGCAGGCGGTCCAGCACGACGCCGGCCTCAACAATCGCAATCCGCGCATCGGCCCGGATTTCCCGGATGCGGTTCAGCCGCTCGACCGAGATCATCAGCCCGCCATCCGTATAAGCCCCACCGACCAACCCGGTCAGGCCCGACACCGGCACCACGGGCACGCCGTGGCGGGCAGCGATGCGCAGGGTTTCGGCCACTTGGGCGGTATCCGCAGGCCGCGCCACGGCGCAGGGGTTCGACGGGTAATGCTGCGTCCACTCATGGCGGTATTTGGCCAGATCGTCGCCTGTCAGCACATGGTTGGCCCCAAGGGCGCCCGTTAAATCGGCAATCAGATCGGCAATTAGGGTCATCATCGGGCCTGTCGGGTTATGGTGTCCCAGTGTTCTGCCAATCGCCCGCGCTCTTCAAGCCCCCCATGCTCTTCAACACCTTGGGGCCTGCCCCAAGGTCATTCATCGCGCCACCTCGCGAAGAGCCCTGAAAGCGGCAGGCTTTCAGGGACGATGAGCAGCCAGAAACGCCTGCAGCGCCGGGCCAAGGTCGGCGACGATCTTGGCCACGCCTTCGGCATTGGGGTGAATACCATCCTCGAGCATAAAGGGCCGCATCGCGGCGGGGTCCGAGTTGCCCTCGGTCATGCCTTGGAAGAAAAACGGGTAAAGTGTCGCGCCAAACTCCGCCGCAAGATCGGCGTAGATCGCATCAAAGGCGGCCTTGTATTCGGCCCCATAATTTCCCGGCGCCTCCATGCCGACCAGAAACACCGGCAGCCCCTTGGACTTGGCGCCCTCAAGGATCGCCGACAGGTTCGCCCGCGCCTCCTCGGGCGGCAGACCGCGCAGCATGTCATTGCCGCCCAGCGTCACCATCAGCGCATCTGTTTCGGGCGTCAAAGACCAGTCAAGCCGCGACAGCCCCCCCGCCGTGGTATCGCCCGAGACGCCTGCATTCAAAACCGTCACCTCGGCCCCTTGCGCGGCCAGCCAGCTTTGCAGCTGCGGCACAAGGCCCTGATCCGGCGGCAGGCCATAGCCTGCGGTCAGGCTGTCACCCAAGGCCACAAGCGTGACGGGTTCTGCTTGTGCAGGCAGGGCCAGGACGGACAAGCTCACGAAAAAGAATGCAGTCGCGGCATTGCGGATCAGGCGCACCGGCGCATATGTGACTAAGAGCAATCGCAGGTGGATCATGTCGAATACCGTTCTGGCCTTGAAAGATGTCGGTCTGACCTTGCAGGGCAATGCCGGACCTGTGGAGATACTTAAGGGTATTTCGCTGAATGTCACGCAAGGCGAAAGCCTTGGGCTGGTGGGGCCGTCTGGGTCGGGCAAATCTTCGCTTCTGATGCTGATGGGCGGGTTAGAGCGGGCAACCTCGGGCCAGATCGCCGCCTTGGGGCAGGATCTGACCGGCATGGACGAAGATCAGCTTGCGCGGTTTCGACGGGGCCGGATGGGTGTGGTGTTCCAAAGCTTTCACCTGATCCCGACGATGACCGCCTTGGAAAACGTGGCCCTGCCGATGGAGATTGCGGGGGTCGCCGATGCCTTTGATCGCGCCGAGGCCGAGCTTTCCGCCGTGGGCCTTGGCGCAAGGATGCACCATTACCCCGCCCAGATGTCGGGCGGCGAGCAGCAGCGCGTGGCCTTGGCGCGTGCCGCAGCTCCGCGCCCGGCGATCCTTCTTGCCGATGAACCCACAGGCAACCTCGACAGCGCCAACGGGGCGGCGATTATGGATCTGATCTTTGCCCTGCGCGACCGTCACGGCGCGACGCTGGTTCTGGTGACCCATGCGCCGGAACTGGCCGCGCGCTGTGACCGGATCGTACGGTTGGTCGACGGCCGGGTTGATGAGGCCGCGGCATGAGCCTGTCGCCCAGATTGGCATGGTCGATTGCCCGGCGCGAATTGCGCGGCGGCTTGCGCGGATTTTGGGTGTTTCTGGCCTGCCTGTCCTTGGGCGTGGCTGCCATTGCCGCCGTGGGCACGGTACGTGCGGCCATTCAGGCGGGCTTGACCGAACAGGGCGCGGTCCTTTTGGGGGGCGATGCGCAGGTCGAATTCACCTACCGCTTCGCCAGCCCCGAGGAACGGGCCTATCTTGACAGCATTGCCACTGCGGTCTCGGAGGTTGTCGATTTCCGCTCGATGGCCGTTGCCGGTGAGGCGCGCGTGCTGACGCAGGTGAAGGCGGTTGACGGGGCCTATCCGCTGATTGGGGCGGTTCAGTTGGACGGCGATCTGCCGCTGGATAAGGCGCTGGCCGACCAGGGCGCGGTGATGGACCCGGTTCTGGCCGCCCAAATGGGGCTGGTGGCTGGTGCCACCTTCACGCTCGGCACCGCCGAATTCACCCTGCGCGGGCTTTTGCTGCGCGAACCTGACAGCGCGACGGGCGGTTTTGCCTTGGCCCCGCGCACGATGGTGCGGCTTGAGGATCTGGCAACTTCAGGTCTTCTGGCACCCGGCACGCTTTATGACAGCGAATATCGCATGGTGCTGCCCACGGGCACCGATTTGGCGGCGCTGCAAGCGGCCACCGAAACGGCCCTTGCCGACAGCGGCTTGCGCTGGTCCGACAGCCGCCGCGCTGCGCCGGGGGTCGAGCAGTTTGTCGAACGGATCGGGTCCTTCCTGATCCTTGTCGGGCTTGCCGGGCTCGCGGTTGGCGGGGTGGGCGTGGCATCCGCCGTCCGGGCCTATCTTGAGGGCAAGATTGCCACCATCGCCACCTTGCGCACGCTGGGGGCCGATGGCGGGCTGATCTTCACCGCCTATCTGATGCAGATCGCCGTTCTGGTGGGCCTTGGCGTCGGGCTTGGGCTGATCCTAGGCGTCGGGCTGCCCGTTGGCTTTTCAGGCCTGATCGAGGCTGCTTTGCCGTTTCAGGCCGATATCGGTCTTTATCCGCGTCCGGTGATCGAGGCCGCGTTCTATGGCGTGGTGGCGGCGTTTCTGTTCGCGCTCTGGCCCTTGGCGCAGACCGAACGGGTGCGGGCGGCGGCGCTTTATCGCGGGGGAAGTGCCGGGCAATGGCCGCGCAAACGCTATATCGCGGCGACGGTGATTCTGGCTGCGCTTTTGGTGGCGGGTGCGGTGGTGTTCTCGGGCGTGGCCTCGCTGGCCTTGGGCACGGCAGGGGGCGTGGCGGGTGCACTTTTGGTGCTGGCGCTGGCAGCCTATGGGTTGTCGCGGCTGGCGCGGCGTCTGGCCCGGTCACGGGCCCTGCGGGGTCGGGTGTCGTTGCGGTTGGCACTGGCCTCTGTCGGCGCACCGCGCGCCGAAACTGTGCAGGTCGTCATGGCGCTGGGCCTTGGGCTTTCGGTGCTCGCCGCCGTCGGCCAGATCGACAGCAACCTGCGCAGCGCCATCGCGCGCGATCTGCCGCAAAAGGCGCCGTCTTATTTCTTTGTCGACATCCAGCCCGACCAGATTGATCCCTTCCTTGCCCAAGTCCGCGCCAATCCGGCGGTGACCGAGGTGCAAACCGCGCCCATGATGCGCGGCGTGGTGGCCCGCATCAACGGCGAGGATGCGGCAAAGGTCGCGGGCAATCACTGGGTGGTGCGCGGTGATCGCGGCATCACCTATGCCGATGCCATGCCCGAAGGCACCAAGGTGGTGGCAGGCGCATGGTGGCCCGAAGGCTACAGTGGCCCACCGCAAATCTCCTTTGCGGCGGAAGAAGCTGAGGAGATGGGCCTAAAACTTGGCGACAAGATCACCGTCAACGTCCTTGGCCGCGACATCGAGGCCGAGATCACCAGCTTCCGCGAGGTGGACTTCTCCAGCGGCGGCATGGGCTTTGTGCTGACGCTGAATGCGGCCTCGGTCGCAGGCGCCCCGCACAGCCATATCGCCACGGTCTACGCCGATGCCGAGGCCGAGGCGGGCATCCTGCGCGATCTGGCCAAAGCCTTTCCGAATGTCACCGCCATTGGCGTCAAGGCCGCCATCGGCCGGGTGACCGAGGCGCTGACCGCGATTGCCCAAGCCACCACGCTTGCCGCCATGGCCACGCTGATCACCGGCTTTGTCGTGCTGATTGGTGCGGCGGCGGCAGGCGAACGCGCGCGGGTCTATGAGGCGGCGGTGCTCAAGGTCATTGGGGCTGAACGCGGGCGCATTCTTCTCAGCTTCGCGCTGCGGTCGGTCTTGATGGGGGCGGCGGCGGGGGTCGTGGCGATCTTTGCCGGGGCCGTGGCCGGATGGGCGGTGCTGACCTTGGTGATGGACAGCGACTATGTCTTTGACGGCACGTCGGCGCTGGTCATTGTGCTGGGCGGCATCGGGGCCACGCTTTTGGCAGGGCTGGCCTTTGTCTGGCGGCCTTTGGCCGCGCGTCCGGCAGGCGTGCTGCGGGCACAGGAATAAAGGGGGCGGCCGGGCTTTTCCGGCTTGCCGCGCGGGGGCCTTCCTAGCGATAGTCTGTTTAATGGCCTTATGAGGTTTGCCCTATGCGCCGCTCCCTATGCGCCCTTTTGCCCCTGACCATGGCTCTTGCAGCCCCGGTTCAGGCGGACACGGTTGCCGATGCGTTGGCTGCAGCCAGCACCGCCTATGCGGCGGGCGATCTGAACACCGCTGCCGCGCAAATCGCCACCGCGGCCAGTGAGATTTCGGCGCGCCAAAGCGACCTTCTGCGCGCCCATTTCCCGCCCGCGCCCGAAGGCTGGACGCGTGAGGACACGCCCGATATGGCGCAAGGCATGGCGATGATGGGTGGCGGAGCGGGGGCCGAGGCGACCTATGCCGATGCCGAAGGGATGACTGTGACGCTCTCGGCCTATGCGGACAATATGATGGTGCAAAGCTTTGCCCCCATTCTGTCAGATCCGCAGATGGTGGCGATGATGGGCAAAACGATTGAGATCAACGGGGTCGCGTTTCTCGAGCAAGACGGCCTGACGACCATGGCGCTCCTCGACAACCGGGTGCTGCTGCAGGCCGTGGGCGAGGCCGCCAAGGCGCAGGCGCTCTTGGCCCAGATTGACCTTGCCGCCATGGTGGCTTTCGACGGGCAGTAACGCGGATTCTTTACGCAGGCGCAATGACCCGCAAGGAGTGCCCGAAGGGCTCGACGCGCGACGGGTTAAAGTCCGTCAAGGCACGCCGCCATGAGCGCTGAGTTCGGGTCTGTCAGACCGTCGATCACATCGAAATGGTGGCGACCCGCTTCCACCGTCCACCGGCAATTCCACGATTCCGACAGGGTGCGCGCCTGCCACAGAAAGGCCGGGCGCTCTTGCCCGCCAACCCAGACATGGGCCTGCACCCCGGCCCGCAGCGCCAATCGCGCCGGGCTTTCGCGGTCTGCCTCAGCCGGGTCAATTGCCAAGGTGGCATTCATGTTGGTCTGCATCAGGGGAGCCAGATCGGCCAAGGGAGAGATCGGCACCACCCGCGCCACCGGCACCGCAAGATCCGCACAACCCATCCGCGCCGCCAGATGCCCGCCTGCCGAATGGCCCGTTACCACCACCGGCCCCGCGACCATGGCCGAAGCCGCCCGCACCGCCCCAGCAATCTCGTCCGTCATCGCAGCAATCCGCGCGTTGGGGGCGAGCGTGTAGGACGGCAACGCACAGGCCCAGCCCCGCGCCAAAGCTCCAGCAGCGAGGTTCGAATAATCCTCACGTCCGCAGGCCAGCCAATATCCGCCGTGGACAAACACCATCAACCCACGCGCCATGCCTTCGGGGCGAAAGAGATCAAACGCCTGCCGCACGCCCGGTGCATAGGGAATGTTCAGCGTGGATCGCTTCGCCATCTGGTCGCGAAACGCCGCAGCCTGCCCCTGCCAACGCGGATAAAAGCTGTCTCCGTCCGGGATAAAGGCGGAATTCATGTAATCGCGGCTGAGATCGGTCATCGGGTGGCTCCAGTTGACTGCCGAATTTCAGTCCAGACCCTGCCCCGGAACTAGACTTTTTGCGCTCAAGCAGGCATTGCATGACCAGCCGAGAAATGGGAGGCCCAGATGCTCGATTCCGCAACAGACCTGCGTTCTATCCTGAAAGACCCCAGCCTGCTGGTTGAGCAGGCCTATATCGCAGGCGAATGGGTCAATGCCGCCGATGGCAAGACCTTTGCCGTAACCAACCCCGCGCGGGGTGACGTGATTGCCAATGTGGCCGACATGACCCGCGCAGATGCCAAACGCGC
>JACCDK010239801.1_pt1 | contig 16196 bp, 9 predicted proteins | sample 7445871 | NCBI WGS metagenome assembly JACCDK01 (sample SAMN15323436, study PRJNA562643) | freshwater metagenome | isolation source: river surface water | place: USA:Blue River Watershed | collected 2017-08-15 | reverse complement strand
TTGGGCAGCATGCCTTTGCTGTTGATTTCATGTACACGCGCTTTGATGCGGGTAACGATCTCTTTGGCATTCCCTGCGCGCAGCATCATCACGATGCCACCCGCTGATTCGGTGACACCATTTTTTACCAACGCCCCTTGTCGAACCGCGGAGCCGATTTTGACTTCAGCCACATCGCGAACATAAACTGGTATGCCGCGCTCTTCCTGCAGAACGATGTTGCCTATGTCCTCGACGGTACGCGTCAGACCAACACCACGGATCAGATACTGTTCCGCGCCCTGGGGCAAGATACCGCCGCCGGAGTTGGCATTGTTTTTGGAGATGGAATTGCGCACGTCTTCCAGAGACAAATGGTAGTGACGCAGGCGATCGGGATTGACCAGTACCTGATACTGTCGCTCGAGGCCACCCATCGAATTGATTTCAGCCACGCCGGGAATCGAGCGCAGCATGGGACGCACAACCCAGTCTTGAACCGAGCGACGATCCATCAGTTCGCTGTCAGTCAGCTTGCGGTTGCCGTCATTCGGATGGTCGATAGTGTACTGGAACACCTCACCCAGACCGGTGGATACCGGACCCAGCACGGGTGTGATGCCATCGGGCAGGCGCGGGTTGACCTCAATCAGGCGTTCCATCACCAGCTGCCGCGCGAAGTAAACGTCGGTGCTGTCGGTGAACACCAGGGTGATGATGGACAGGCCGCTGCGGTTAAGCGAGCGCATGTCGGTCAGGCCGGGCAGACCGGTCATGCCGATTTCAAGTGGCACGGTCACGAAGCGTTCGACTTCTTCGGGCGAGCGACCGGGCGCTTCGGTGGCGATTTGCACCTGCACATTGGTCACATCCGGGAAAGCATCCACCGAAAGATGCAGGGTCGAGCGCACGCCAAAGCCCACAAGCGCGAGTGCGATCACGACCATGATCAATCTGGCGCTGAGCGCCTCACGAATCAAACCATTGATCATAGTCTTACTCCAGCTCGGCGCGCTTGCGCTGGCTGTTCAGATGGAAGCTGCCGTCAACCACGATGGGCGTGCCAACGTCGATTCCTTTGCGCACCGGTCTGAGTTCGCCAGCCAGTGGATCGAGTTGTACTTCGGTCAGGCGAAAACGATTTTCGGCTATTTTGACGAAGACATAGTCTTTATCATTTTCGCGCACGACGGCGGCCGCAGGTATCGCGAGTTGCTCGACAAAGAGCCCATTGAGCCGCAATGTCGCCAGCATTTGTGGCTTGAGCTCGAATTTCGGGTTGTCGACCTCGGTGCGTATGGGCACGGTACGCGTGTCAGTTTGCACGGTATCGCTGATGTAGACGATCTTGCCCTTTAAAACTTGCTGTCCGAGCGCAGGGACTTCAACTTCGACGCGCTGATTCAGTTTGACCGAGTTGGCATCCTGCTCCGGCAGAGCACCCACCACCCACACATTCGACAGATCTGCCACGGTAAACAAGGGGTCGCCTGGTTGTGCGACCTGACCCTGACTAACTTTTCGCTCAATCACGATGCCGGTACGTGTTGCCGTGATCGGTACTTCGGAGGCCAGCGCACCTGTTTCACGCAGCTTGTCAATCGCTCCCGATGACATGCCGATCAGTCGCAGCTGATCGCTGGCTGCGCGGAGTTCGGCGCGTGCGACGGAGAGCTCCACTTCGCGGCGCTGCAACTCGGCGTTACCGATCACATCGGCGAGCACTAGCTGTTGCGCGCGTTCGACCGAGCGCTCGGCCAGTTTGGTGCTGGAGACGGCGCGCAGGAAAGCGAGCTGCGCGTTTGTGAGCTCGGGACTGGCTAGCCGGGCCAGTGCTTGACCCGCTTTGACACGGTCACCCACTTCGGCCATTACCTGAATCACCCGACCCGAGACCGAGGCACCGATACGCGTTGTACGGTGCTCGTTGGCTTCAATGCGGCCTGAAACTTTTTGCGTGATTGCGATGCTTGCCATCTGAGCGGCCTCGACGCGGAATTGTTTGCTCATCTCCGCATTGAGTTCGACCTCCATCGGGTCCGATTTTTTCTGAGCAGCAGGTGCAGCGGTTGCGGCAGGGGCAGCAGGCTTCTTGGCTGCATCGTCCTTGCCGCAGCCAGCCAGCGACAGGACGAAACAGCACAGCGCAAGCGAGGCAATGCGGTGAAGAGGGATAGCGGTCATGATGGCGTGTTTCGAGTAGAGGTTGATTCTGTAGTTACTGGTTCGGGCTGGCGTAGCGGCCGGCGAGCGTGTCCAACTCGATCAGAGAGGCTTGCAACTGATAACGTGCCAGTAGCAGGTCCTGTCTTACTGCACGCAACACGCGCTGTGCATCCAGCACTTCCAGAATGCCGCGCTCGCCAAAACGGTAAGCGGCCTGTGCGACACGAAGTGCAGCTTCGGCATCGCGCATGGCGCCTTCGGAAAGCGCCTTGATACGTACCTGCGCTATCTCGACCGATTTCCATGACAGTTCGAGTTGCTGAATGAGATCGGCACGTCGACCTTCCAGTCTCGATGTGGTTCGCTCGCGTTCGGCGATGGCTTCAGCGCGCGGACCACGACGCTGGTCGAACAAGGGCACCTGAATGGAGACGCCCAAAAGATCTTGTCGTACATCCGGCTCGCGAATTTGGGACAGGCGCACCTCGAGACCGGGCAGACGACTGGCTGTGGCTTCGGCGATGCGTGATTGATTTCTTTCGAATTCAGATTCCAGGACGCGTAACTCCGGGTTGGACTGCAGGGCAGATTTTTTGAGAACTTCCAGCTCGGGCAGGGCGGTGACTTCATTGAGCTGGGCATCGAGATCCCATACCGGCGGCAGCTGACCTGCGGCCAAGCGATTGAGCGATATCGCGGCCTGCTGAATTTGCAGCCGGGCTGTTTGCTCGCGCTGCTGGGCGTTGATGATTTCCGCGTCGGATTTGATGAGTTCATATTTGCCGGCTTCACCAGTGTCGACACGAACTTTTACGCGCTCGCGGATTTGCTGCAGCAGAGTCAGCGCATCGGCCGCAGCCAGCGCTTCTTCCTTGCGCAGCAGGTATTCATAGGCCCGCAATTTGACCTGACTGACGAGGTCATTGCGGATTTGCGATAGTGATTGCAAGCTGGTTTGCTCGGCGTAGAGTGCGGTGTTGACACGCGCGTTTCGCAAATTCGGGTTTTCGATGAACTGCGATACGCCGATGCCCACAACGTTGCCGGCCTGTGCTGAGGAGCTTGGTACGCCGCCATTACGTCCGGTATTGACTTCAATGCGCGGGTTAGGGATCGCACCGGCAGTAGTCACGCCAGCGGTGGCGATATCCACGCTGCGCTGACCAGTCCGAAGTCCCGGATTGTGCTGAAGCACCAGCACGACCAGGTCATCGATGCTGATCATGCGGGGCTCGGGTTTGCCAGGCTCTGCTGCGTGAGCGGGCAAGCTCAGGAAGACCAGCAAGAGGCAAGCCCACAGGCTGGAGAAGCATCGAACCGGGATCGATATTTGGGGACGGGAGAAAGGACCCGTCCGGGCCCTTGTGCTACTCGGCATAGATGTGCTCTCAATCAAAATCAGGAAGATGCCGAAAAAATCCCTACTTATCGGCATGCTAACGGGGCTGTTCGAAATTAAACCATTAATAATCAAGAACTTAAATTCAGTTTTATCCTTACAAACGGTTCTCGGTGTATTGGATCAGCGCTCATTCAGCGGCAGAACACAAATAAATTAGCGTCCCGACAATTCCCGTCAGCTATTTGTCAGCTTCGGCCGGATTATGTCAGGAAAATGAAAAGCTTTCAGGCCTAGATTATTTCGCTATTAACCGATTACGGCAATAAAAAACCCGGCAGATGTCGGTGCCGGGTTTTCAGGCTGCGCCAAAGCGCAGAAGAGCGGGCGATCAGTAGCTGCGCTGGTAGTGCACACGCCAGCTCTTGCGCTCTTCGTAATCGGAGACATCCGAGAAGCTGCGCGCATACCGCAAGCCGACGGTGTTGTGCTGATCAACATCGTAGAGGAACATCGCATGGTAGCGCATGCTCTTGTAATCTTCGGCTGAAGTAAACGAATTGCGATAACGGGTACCGATATCGAGCGAGAGTCCATTCGACAGTGGTATTTTTGCGCCTGCATCAAAAGCGTAGTGGGTGAAGTGCGTGGTGTTATAGCTCAGCTTTTCGCCAAGACGCACAGCGACGTAGGGCAGGAAGAACATACCCACATCAAAAGATTTCTTGACCTTGAACTCGAGGTTGTTGCTGATGGTGTCGCTGCTGCTGGTGCTCTTCGCGCTAGTACCTACCTTCACCGAATACTCGAACTTGTCGGCTGTCTTGACCCCGATGGTGATGTTGGCGCCGATGTATTCACTGGCCAGCGTGTCCTTTTCACTGCTTGCGTCCAGAGATACGAAAGGCTTGTTATCGCCCGCCAGTGCGGCCCCCGACAATACCAGCAGGCCCCCCATGATAATTTTTTTCATTTTGCTATCTCCAGAGATGATCGTTACGCGTGCCGGAGTATAAACAAAGCTTGGCTTTTGTTTTACCCAGTGACGGTAATTTGGGGTGTCGACAGCAGAACTCAAAACTTGAGCGGCGCGCTGCAAAAATTTCGTGATTGTGCAAAGTCAGCCGGTTTGCCCAACGCAGAAAACAGAAAAATCAATGACTTGAATGATTTTTCTATTGTTGCTACTTAAGCTTTTTGTTTATCTGAGTCTCTTCAGACCGGCTTGAAGATCACCGCCGTAACATCATCGCGACGCATTTGCTCACCTTGCCATTGTCGCAAGTCTTCGCGCATGGCCTGTGCGATGTCTGCTGCGTTCTGTTGATGCAGGCGAGCGACCAGATCCTGCAGCCGACGATAGCCATAGGCGCGTGGCGGTCCGCCATCGCGCGTGCCAATCTGGTCGGTGAGCCCATCCGAGACGATCACGAAGGTGTCGCCTTGCGTGTAACGAAACTGATGCAGCTGCGGTACCTCATGCGGTGGGTCACGGTAACCGAGCGACAAGCGGGAGGGTTGAATCCGCTCGAGTGAACCGTCAGCCCGTACATGCAGCAAGCCCAGCTTTGCTCCTGCGAATTCGATCAGCTGCCTTGTCGGATCGATTCGGACGATAGCGGCATCGCAGCCGTCATCGCTCTCGGCATCATCACTGTCCTGATTGAGACCGGAACGCAATGCGGCGTCTAGCGACATGAGCGCGCGCGACGGGTCTAGCGAAGGATCGCTGGCAAACATGCGTTCCAGCGATGTGCTGATGAGTACGGAGAGCATTGCACCCGGGACGCCATGGCCGGTGCTGTCCGCGACGGCAACGACGATGCGGCCTTCATCATCCGGCAGCGATGCCCACCAGACGTCACCACCGATGGTGTCGCGAGGTTCCCAGATCGCATGGAACGAGGAAAAATAGGTTTCTATGCGTTGCAGACGCGGTAGCTGGGCGCGCTGCAGTCGGCTGGCGTAGCGGATGGAATCGACCACAACCTCATGCTGCTTTTCGAGTTCGGCTTTGCTTTCCACCAGTTCGTGCGTGCGCTGGGCGACGGTAGATTCAAGTAAATGGTTTTGGTTTTCGACCAGTTCTTTCTGTGCTTGAATTTTCTGATTCAGCTCCTGTTGCAGCCAGCGCGTCTTGCTAATGACAGCCATCGCCATGATCATCGCTTCGGCGCACACTCCCATCGCTTGCGCGGTGTTCGAGTTTTGCAGGAATAGCCCGATACCGTATTTCTCAAGTTGGCTGAAGGGCGAGGGTACGTTCAGGATGCCGAGGAAAAAAATCACCCGAAAAAAGAAGTAAGGCACCATCGCGAACATGAAGAATTTTGCGATCTGCAAACCCTGACGATAGCGAACGAAGGCACAACTGAAAATCGTCACCAAAACCAGCAAGAACATGACGAACAGGGGTGACCATAGCTGCGTCTGTGGAATGGAGTGGGGAACAAACGCGACCACATACAAATGCGCCAGTGTGAGTACGAGATACACATTGGTTGCCATGTACACGCGCGGCATATGGGTTTTCAGTTCAAGGAAACTGCGCGCGAAGACCACGTAGCACATCGCCTGAAAATAAGCGAGGATGTTCATGATGACTGCTGCGGTCATCACATGGCCAGTGCGCTGACCCTCGATGTCGACATAAAATTCGAACAGCCGACTGCCATCATGCACCCGCAAGGAAGTCGCTGAGAGCAGCGCAAAGAGAATCCACACCCCATAGGCAAGGCTGGTGCGATCGCGGTTCTGAAATACCGAGAACCAACCGAAGATACCTAGTGCCAGCAGCACGCCCGCCTGTATGCCTTCGATATGCAGTCCGAATCGGCGCAACTCGAGCATGCGCGCATGCTCGGAAAAAGACGGTAAGAAGCTTTTGGGAATGAAATTGGCACTCGCGCGCACCCGGGTGAGCAGCATGACCGATTCACCTCGGCGCAGCGTGAATACCGCAAACTGGCTGGGTGCTGCATCTATTCCCATGACATAAGGATTGGCATCGCCCAGCTTGGAATAATTACCCCAGAAATTGCCAGAGGACTGTAACCGCTGTGTTCTCCCATCGTCAAAAATCACGGAAGGGTGCATCGCTTCCCACATCGGCATTTCGATGCGGATTTCCCTGTCCGTGTCGAGCCGGCTTTGCAATTGGCTGAGTACCCAGTAGTACTGGCGAGGCTGAATGCTGCCGATGGATTCGGGTGGTTTGAAATCATCAAGACGCTCGCGGGCTTGTTCCGGACTCAGCGGGCGATCGGTCTCTGCCAATACGCGGGTGCCGGCGGCGTCACTGAACACCAGTGGCACGTTTTTCGTGACCTCGAAGACGCCCTGCGATTGTGCCGTCGTTGCCTGCAGCAGCATTAGGCACAGCAAAAGGAAAAAGCCTCGTTTCATCATGCGACCGTCTCGAGCGAATGAATGTGATGGGACAACGTCCGTTGTCGACGTGGTTTCCTTTCGGAAACAAGACTAATTTAGCATCAATTGCGGCGCGCTCGGTTCGCGGTGGCCAAACGGGACAGGGTCTACCTCCGGCCCCAGTAGGCTTGGTTGAAAGCCAGTACCTCAGCCGCGGTCACGGTTCGGGTTGGCGGGAGGAGGCTTTTGGTGACGCGATCTTGTGTCTGAGGACCGAGCACGGTTTTAGTCACCGGATTGGGTGTTCCATAGGTGCGTATTTTGCTGGCTGTGGTGGGCATGAACAGCCGTGCATAATTATCTTTGCCACTGGTGACGGGTGCGGGTTTCGGCAGGTCGAATGGCTGCGGGGTGGTTTTAACCAGCGCCAACGCATCGCGGGCTTTGGGTTCTTTCCCTTTGAGGGCGCTCATGCCTTTGAATGGCTCGAGGCTCTCGTAACCCATCATGCCCAGATGGCGCGCCGCGCCGGCCTGTTCCGATACCGCGCGGAACTTGTTGACCATGGCGGTACGCTGTTCAGTGTCCGAGGGCAGGGGAACCAGCTGATTGATGGTCTTGGGCAGATTGATGGTGATTGCCAGCTTGTCGAGTGGGGACAGATCAGGATTGGCAAAAATGCTGTCATCTGCACCCATCATCGTCAGCATTTGCCCTGCCTTGGGTGCGAGTATGTCCCTGGCTTGTACCAATGTGGTCCCTTTCGGGAAGTTCTGTAGCGAAGTAATGCCGATAGCTGCCAGACTTTTGTAGGCCTGTTGGTATTCGAGATATTTGTCGCGCGATACTACACCGGGATTTTCTGGGTCTTCGATGAGCTTGAAGGCCTCATAGGCGCGGGTGCCGGTCGGAAAATCGCGCAAATCGTAAACGCCCGCTTGAGACAAGGCTTTGGCCAGAAAACCGTTCGATGTGGTGCCGTAGAGCTTGTCGATCGCGCCCTGAACTGAGGTGCCACGCGGAAAGCGCAACAGATCGTTGTATCCCAGTTTGGCCAGTGTCTTGGTGCCATTGATCGCGCCAGTGAGTCGATCAACCAGAATGCCGAACTTGGGTTGCGAATCTTCAGTGTCACGGTGCCACCCAGTGACCATCTTGTAGGCATCAGTCCAGCTCACCCCCTTTGGGAAACCCTTGGGCGCAGTATCGGCCGCACTCGACTCGGGTATGAGTTTTTGCAGCTCTGGCAGGAGCAGCGCCTTGGCTTCGGCCTGGTTGGGTGAGGTACCCCCCGTCACTGGAATGAACCCCTTTGAGCCTTCGATTTGCATGGTTTCCGGGTCCGCTGCCTGGTGGCATCGGCTGGTAGTGTGAAATTGAACTCGGAGGGTGCAAAAAACATGCCATTGCTGGCTTATGTGGTGCTCTCCAGATTTCCTGCACGTCTGCGGCAAATTCCTGCCGTTTCAACAGGCGATATGGCAGATCCTTGCCACCTGCCCCAGCATCCCGCCGCCTATGGCGATGCGTGATAGCATGCGCGCTGATTTTTTTGCTGCAGCGTGTGTGCTGCAGCGATCACAGTGAATGGAGAGCGCCATGCAGGTTTTTGTGATTGATCCCTCGACAAAAGATATCCATGAAATGGAAATCACGAATGGCGAATCGGGTGTGCGGCAGCTGATTGGATTCGACAGCATTGATTTTGACGAGATAGACGATAACGGCGATCGTTTGTATTTCGACGAGTCCTGCTTCATCCGCCACGGTAGCGATGTGGCTCGTTTTCGTGTTGATTCTCTGGCGCCAGTGGCCGGCAAGGGCGTCATTGCCGGCGGTGAGCCCGGTGGTAAAGCCATCGCTGGGGCGCAAATCTCGATTGAGGCCTTGCGTGGCAGAGTGAAGTTTTTATAACATGTGCCGGATCGCTTCGACGATTTCCGTGTGATCCCTATCCGCCACCTTCGTTGGCGCAAGACTGCATTAACGTTTACGTTGATGTGCTAAAAAATCATCGCCTCTGACTCAGTTCACTCGCGTCGATGTAGCCCGGGCGAGTAAAAACCGAGACATATTTCTGCAAAATTTTTTTACGAAACAGTGCAGGATCTAAAGACAATTTTTACTGATGCTATGTCGACTGATGAGCGTTTCGGTTTGTATTGCCAAATAGGTACGCATTCCGAAAGTGCGGCTAACCGCCAACGGAAATAAAGTTCCCAGGGACCACCGAGTACCTGTTCGACACCTTCGGCCGTCTGCAGCGGCTGGTCTATCCGGATGGTGAAGAACTCACCTATGCCTATGACGCCGGCGGCAACTTGCGCGACGCTTAGGGCATCAAGCAGCGAATCTGCTTCGATGTGGCTGCGCTTAATCGAGCCGCATTGGCGCATGATTTACGCGCATGATGAGCAATCAAATTTGGCTACAAACTTAAACTACGGGCCAAGCGTAACAATTGATTCTGAAAGGCGCCCAATAATGACCGTGTCCCCAGCAAGTTTCGCTGACTTTAAAGGCTTGGCTAGTCAAGTTGAGAGTTACCCCGGTCGCCCGGCCATCCAGCACCGGCGTCGCGGGTGAGAGCCGGCCCCTAGCAATCTATAGCACTTAGTGGTATAGATTGATGATCGCCAACTAGCGTCTGCATTGACAGCCGGTGAGATTGTGGAGATAAAAAATGACGATGCCAAAGCGTAAAAGCCGCATCCTTGATGAGATGCATCAGACAGCGACTGGGCTACACGGAGCCGGACTTATCAGCAAACGACGAATGGGTGAGTTTGATGCATTGTGTCGACTCGACGTGCATGAGATGGCGCCGCAGAAAATCAAGTTGTTACGTGAGGGTTCCCGCCTAAGTCAAGCCGTATTCGCCGCGGTCCTGAACACGAGTTTATCGACTGTGCAGAAGTGGGAAGCCGGAGACAAGCGGCCTAGTGGTCCGTCTCTCAAACTTCTCAATTTAATTGAGCGCAAAGGATTGGAGGCTGTGTTGTAAGGATGTTTAAACCTAATTGATCACACGCCCTAATTTTCTGTTACCCGCATAGCCAGATGCGCCAGCGCTTCCTCGACCTGATCGACCAGCACCAAACACTGGTCACCCGGTTTCAGTAGTGACAAACCGCGGTCAATGGCGATAAATTCGCCGCGGATTTCTTCCACATGGGTGGCGCGTGTTGCACCTACCAGACCTTCACGCAAGAGTCCCAGAACCTCACCATCGGCACGACCACGCTGACAGGCGTCCTCGAATAGGACGATGTTGTCGAAGGCAGCACCAAGTACACGTGTGAGTTCGCGTAAATCTTCATCGCGGCGATCGCCGGCTCCGCTGATGACGACGGTACGTTTCATGCCCTGATCGGCAGGTAGTGCGTCAAAGGCGGCGACCAGCGCGCGCATGGCATGCGGATTGTGTCCGTAATCAGCGACCACCGTGGCATCACGATAGCGCATCAGATTGAATCGACCCGGTGCGTTTTTGCTGTCATTGTGAAAGCTGGTGATGCCATCAACGATCTGCGGCCATTCCATGCCGAGTCCCCAGCAGGCACCAACGGCGGCCAGCGTGTTCTCGATCTGAAAGCCCAATAGTCCGCCTCGTGTGAGCGGTACATCAGCCAGAGGCATACGATGCTGCATCGCCCCCTCGGTTACAACGATATCGCCGCCCTCCACAAAGACCACGCGATTACCACGCGCACGGTGGGTGACGAGTACAGGATGATGCGCATTCTGCGCAAAGAAAATCACCTTGCCAGGGCAATGTGGTGCCATGCCTGCAACTAGAGGGTCGGCAGCATTCAGTACGGCATAGCCGTTGGGTGCAACGTTTTGCACGATGATTTGCTTGACGCGTGCGACATCCTCGGGCGTGTGTACATGATTCATGCCGAGATGGTCACCCTCGCCGACGTTGGTCACGACGGCGACGGCACATTTATCGAAACCCAGGCCTTCGCGCAGTACACCACCGCGTGCTGTTTCCAGCACTGCTGCCTGCACGTGAGGATGCGAGAGCACATTACGTGCACTCTTGGGACCGCTGCAGTCACCGCTGTCTGTTTGACGACCATCGACAAACACCCCATCAGTATTGGTCATGCCCACGCACAGACCATTTGCAGCGAGCACGTGAGTGATGAGTCGGGTGGTCGTGGTTTTACCGTTGACACCCGTCACCGCGATCACCGGTATTCTGCCGTCATCACCCGATTCGAACATCAGGTGCATGATGGCTTCACCGATGTTGCGTCCTTTGCCGTAGGACGGCGACAGGTGCATGCGCAATCCGGGGGCGGCATTGACTTCGACCACGCCGCCATTTTGTTCTTCGAGAGAACGCATGATGCTTTCGCAGACGATATCGACACCACAGACATGCAGTCCCACCATGGCTGCAGCATCAATGGCGCGAGCAGCGACGTCGGGATGCACGTCATCGGTGACATCGGTAGCGGTGCCGCCGGTGCTCAAGTTAGCGTTATTGCGCAATATGACGCGCCGACCTTTTTCGGGTACTGAATCCGGATGCAGGTCCTGTGCTGACAGGCAGGTGACGGCAATGTCATCAAATCGTATTTTAGTCAGCGATGTGGCATGACCGTCACTACGACGCGGGTCGGCATTGACGATATCCACCAGTTGCCTGACGGAGTTCTCGCCGTCACCGGTTACTTGAGGTGGGTCGCGTCGCGCTGCTGCAATGAGCTTGTTGCCAACGACGAGCAGGCGGTAGTCGCTGCCAGGGAAAAATTTTTCTACCAGCACAGGGCTTTTGCCGGTCGCTGCATGAAAGGCTTTTTCGATTTGCTCGCGTGTTTGAATATTGACCGTCACGCCTTTGCCCTGGCTGCCATTTTGCGGCTTGACCACGACAGGCAAGCCGATGCGCAGCGCGACTTCCCAGGCTTCATCGACGGACTTCACGGGCGCACCGATCGGGACGGGTACGCCAGCGGCATGCAACAGGTGCTTGGTGAGATTCTTGTCTTGTGCGATGGCTTCGGCCACGGCGCTGGTGGAATCGACTTCGGCTGCCTGTATGCGTCGCTGCCGGTGGCCCCAGCCTATCTGCACGAGTGAGCCGCTGGTCATGCGCCGGAACGGTATGCCACGTGCGACCGCCGCAGTCACAATGGAGCCTGTGCTGGGCCCAAGGCGATTGTCTTCATCTAGCTCGCGTAGCTCGGCCAGCATGGCCGGCACATCAGGCGCGTTCGTTTGCGGGGCAATCTGCCCGGTCGAAATTTTCAAGGCATGCGCGACGATGTGCTGTGCCCTTGTGAGGGCAAGACGGCCTACATCTTCCTCGCTGTACTCCACGACCACTTGAAACACACCAGCCATCGGTGTTAGCGAGGTCAGACTGAAGCTGACCGGGCAACCGGCTTGTGCCTGCAGGGCCAGCAGGGTGGCTTCCAGTACATGCGCGAGGGTCAGCGGTCCGGTATAACCCGTTGCGCGCAATTCACCCACGCCGGGGAAAAGACTGCGCAGTTGTTCTTCAAAACCGGGTATTTGTTCAAGGCCTAATTCGGCAGCGGCACAGCGCACTTCTATTTCGAGGGCGGTGTAACGGCTCCAGAGATTGGGCCCGCGCAGGGCTCTTGTTTGCAGGATTTCCATGCTCAGGCAATCACCAGTTTTTGAGTCTCATCAGTGGCAAAGGTCTCAAGACCCGTGCGTATCGTCGCGTCATCCAGTCCCAGCGCCCAAGCGGCAGCAATCGCTGGCAGTAGAACTTCAGCAGGCAGCGCACGCGCTGCCGGGCTGATATCAGCGTGCAGGTTGAAGGCATGCGTGACTGCAGCGCCCGCTGCGCATTCAATCTGACCATCGCGAATGAACACGACGCGCTTGCCAGCCTCGCGGTGAGTCTGCAATGCCGAGTGCTGACCATCAGCAGCGTAGAGAATCACGTCACCATCGCAAAGCTCGCTCATCGACAGCACGGTGTCGTCGGTGGCGTTGAGCACAGCGACGCCGGTTTCGACTACCACGTCGATCTGGGTGCGCAATATCTTGTAGCGGTGCTCTGGTTCGGTCATCAACTGCTCATCGAGTCCGGCCACCGGAGCGCTGTCGGTAACGACACCGACCCAGCAACGGTCATAGGCAAGTCCTTCGGTGAGTAGAGTGATCGGGTCATGCTCGAATACGGCGGCTTCAACATTTCGATTAATCAGCAGACGTTGTCCCGATTCCCAGTGGGTGGCATCGCCGTTTTCGAGGCGCCTTGAGCCGACGAATAAGCCATCGCGACAGGCAAGGCCGACCTGAGCGCCGGAGAGCTGCATGAGCCAAGCAACCATGCGTGTAACGGGTGTGGTCACCACGCTGCCGGAGATGCCCACAATCGGGATGCGTCCACGCTGACCCTCGGGGAAGAGGTGGCCGACGATGGCATTGCCGACGGGTTGAGGCACGCCTTCGGCCGGGCGTAAATGCATGAGCAGGCTGGGCCCGGCGTTGACCTCAACCACGGCACCGCCCTGAGAATCCAGCGGCTGGCTGATATCGGCACATACCAGGTCGATGCCGGCGATGTCGAGTCCGACCACGCGGGCCGCCAGCGTGCAAAGGTGAGCGATATCGGGGTGGATGCGATCGGTGCATTCAATTGCATGATTGCCATTAGCGGCAATCAGCACGCGACGGCCTGCTTCCGGAACATCATCAGGCATCAGTCCTTGTCGCTGCAGATTCGCTTGAATCACGCTGTTGGTTTTTGGGTGAAGAGTTTCGAGCGGATGAATGTCGGCATTGCCACGCCGAGGATCACTATTGATTTGCGCGTCAACGAGTTGATCGATAGTTGATCGCCCATCGGCGGTGATCCAGGCGCTTTCGCCGCGCGACACCGCAACCACTTGTCCGCCCACCACCAGTACACGATGTTCGTGTCCCATGATGTAGCGCTCTACGATCACATCGATATCTTCGACGACAGCGACGGCATAGGCGGCTTTGATTTCTGCTTCGGTCGAGAGATTGAGCATAACGCCGCGACCGCGGTTGCCGTCACGTGGCTTGACGACGACGGGAACGCCTATATCTTGCGCTGCTTCCCAGGCTTCTTCGGGGCTATGAACGACATCACCTTCGGGAATCGGAATGCCGCAACTTTTCAGCAGCGACTTGGTCATGTGCTTGTTGGCGGCGATGCCTTCGGCAATAGCACTCGTCAGATCGGTTTCAGCAGTCCAGATGCGCTTTTGCAGTGCGCCGTAGCCGAGCTGGACCAAGCTGCCCTTGTTGAGGCGAATATGCGGGATCTTGCGTTGATTGGCACTGGCCACGATATGCGCGGTACTTGGGCCTAGGTAGTGCTCGTCAATCGCTTTTCGGATCTTGGCTAGCTCGGGCTCGATGTCAAAGGGCTGACGGTTGATTACGGCATGCAGTAGCGCCAGACCGGATTCGAGTGCAACACGGCCTACCGTTTCATCGGGTACGCGAAAGACCATGCGGTAGGTGCCGGATTTGGTGGTTTCGCGCGTCTGGCCAAAGCCGGCTTCCATGCCGGACAGTTCGAGCAATTCGATGATGATGTGTTCCAGGATGTGGCCCATCCAGGTGCCTTCGCGCAGTCGCTGCTCGAAGCCGTAGGCGACGCCAGGACTGCAGTGGTGGGCCGCGACCTGAGGCAGCACCGTCAAAAGGCGGTCGATAAAGCCAGGCTGCTTATTGCTGGGCCAGTTTTCCAGTTCGCCGAGATCCAGCCATGCCTCCAGAACCGAGCGGTAGGTCCACATGTTCGGACCGCGCAGGTAGGTCACCCGGAGGATATCGATTTCCAGAAGTCCTTCAGGCATGTGGGAGTTAGCGGCAGGTGGGGTCATGTCAAATTAAAACGGCGTAAAAGGGTAATATCGCGACCAAGTTGGACGAGTCAGGCGGATTGCGCGACAATTCGGGTTGATTTCCGCGGCTAAGCGGCATCACCCACAGAGACCCAAACCAAAAACAGCTTGCATCGCAGACCCGACTTCTTCATTCATGTCTTCCAGTTTACCGTCATCCAAACCGACCGGCGCTCTGTCTCAGGACAGTCAGTCGGTTGCACTGAACAGACCCTTGCCGCCTTTGCATGAAGGCGAGCAGGTGCTGGCTATGCTGGAACCTGATCTTGATTCGGCTTTGCGGTTTGCCGCTAGCAGAGTTCTGCTGACGACGGATCGAATGATAAGCGATTCGGATGGACACGGGTGGGTCAGCTGGACGCTGACAAGTGACTTGAGTCTGCATCACACGGACCATGCAGGTGTGGCGACGCTGGCTTTGCACAATGCACAGTCTTGTCTTGCGCGCTGGCGTTTCACGCTGGAGCAGGAAGTCGGCGCTATACGCCTGATGCAGCAGTTCGAGCGTGTACAGATTACCCGCGCTGGCCAGACCTTGACCACAGACGAAGCGGCTGCGCGCTGCCCTAGTTGTCAGTCTGCCTTGCCTGAGGAGAGTGAGGAGTGTCCGGTCTGCCATCGCGAGCTTTTGCAGCCTGTCTCGACTTGGGTATTGTTCCGCCTCTGGCGTTTCGCCAAACCCTACCGTTTGCAGCTGCTGCTGGGTTTTTTCCTGACGCTGGCTGCGACTGCCGCGACTCTGGTACCGCCCTATTTGTCGATGCCCTTGATGGACGAGATCCTGATACCCACACACACGGGTGCAGAGATCGACACACACGACGTGATGATTTATCTGTCCGGATTGCTGATTGCCGCGTTAACGGCATGGGGACTGGGCTGGTGGCGCACTTATTTGCTTGCGCTCGTCTCGGAGCGAATCGGTGCACATTTGCGTACCGCTACTTTCGATCATCTGATGACGCTCTCGCTTGAATACTTCGGTGCCAAGCGTACGGGCGATTTGATTGCGCGTATTGGTAATGAATCTGATCGCATCTGCGTTTTCCTCTCGCTGCACGCGCTTGATTTCGCCACCGATGTACTGCTGTTGGTCATGACGGCGGTGATTCTTTTTACAATCAATCCCTGGCTGACGGTGGTGACCCTGTTGCCGCTGCCCCTGATCGTGTGGATGATTCACTCGGTACGCGACCGTTTGCGCACGGGTTTTGAAAAGATCGATCGGATCTGGGGCGATGTCACGAACGTGCTGGCCGATACGATTCCCGGTATTCGGGTGGTCAAGGCGTTCGCTCAGGAGTCCCGCGAGTCGCAGCGGTTTCGCGATGCGAACATGCACAATCTTGCGGTGAATGACAAACTGAATCGTACCTGGAGCTTGTTTGCACCCACGGTCACGATGCTGACTGAAGTTGGTTTGCTGGTGGTCTGGGGTTTTGGCATCTGGCTGGTGATGCATCACGGGG
>JACCDK010846075.1_pt1 | contig 16202 bp, 13 predicted proteins | sample 7445871 | NCBI WGS metagenome assembly JACCDK01 (sample SAMN15323436, study PRJNA562643) | freshwater metagenome | isolation source: river surface water | place: USA:Blue River Watershed | collected 2017-08-15 | reverse complement strand
GTCAAAGAGAATCTCGATATCATCTTATGATCATACGCCAGAACCTTTTATGGGGCCTGTTATATCGGCAAAAATGGCGGATGACGTTGTTAAATACGTTCATGAATTAAAAGAATTGGGGGCGCAAGTTCTTGTTGATCCCAAGCGTGGAGATAAGGCAACGGGTTTTGTTTCGCCAGCTGTTGTTGATGTATCAAACGTAAAAAATCTTATGGATAAAGAAGTTTTTGGACCTGTTCTTACAGTAAAGCGAGTGACACATTTTGATGACGCGCTCCTAGAAGCTAATCAAAGCCAGTATGGTTTGGCGGGCGGAATTATGACGCAAGATGATGCGTTATGGCAAAAATTTAAAGAGCAAATGAAGGCCGGTATTATTAATCGTAATGTTGCTCTTACGGGAGCAAGTTCAGGGGCGCCTTTTGGTGGCATTGGTAAAAGTGGGAATTACAGACCGAGTGCTTTTTTTGCGTCAGATTATTGCTCTTATGCTGTAGCAACAATGACGCAGGAAGATGTTGAACTCAAAGTTTTAAAGATGAGTGAATAGTATTAGGAAAAAATATTTGGAGTTAGTTTTTTGGATAAGTTTTAAGAGTGGTGGGTCAAAAGAAAGTGAATTATGACGCAGGAAATTTTTGAAATTAATTTTGATGGTCTTGTTGGTCCGACGCATCACTACGGTGGATTGTCGACAGGAAACATGGCCTCACAACAAAATAGCAATCAAATATCACAGCCAAGAATGGCCGCCTTGCAGGGGCTTGAGAAAATGAAACAACTCTATGACTTGGGAATACCTCAAGCCGTATTGCCTCCACAAGATCGTCCTTGTGTTGATATTTTGCGCTTGCTTGGGTATTCTGGGACGGATGCAAATGTTTTGCTCTCTGCAAGTCGTGATGATCTTCAATTGTTATCGGCTTGCTCGGCGTCTTCTTCCATGTGGACAGCCAATGCAGGAACAGTCTCTCCCAGCAGTGATTGCTTGGACGGTAAAGTTCATATCACGCCTGCTAATTTGGCGAGTAAATTCCATCGATCACTGGAGGCCGGTGCGACAACAAGAATATTTGGCGCGATTTTTAATGACCCTGAACATTTTGTGATTCATGAGCCTTTGCCTTCTAATGAGACTTTTGGTGATGAAGGCGGAGCCAATCACACACGCTTTTGTGCGGATGAATTAAATCCGGGGTGTGAGTTTTTTGTTTTTGGACGTTATGCATTTCAGCCCACACGCCCCAAACCCAAGTATTTTCCAGCACGTCAAACCTATGAGGCAAGTTCAGCAATTATTCGTCGTCATGGCTTAAAACCTGAATGTTATAGCATGACTCAGCAAAATCCGAGTGCGATTGATCAAGGCGTTTTTCATAATGATGTCATCTCTGTTGGACATCGCAATATGATTTTGTTTCATGATCAGGCTTTTTTTGACTCAGCGCGTGTCGTTGACGATTTAAGTGCTCAGTTTTTAAATTTAACGGGCAAAGATTTGATTCCCATTCGTGTCTCTAATTATGAAATAACCGTCCCAGAAGCCGTTCAAACCTATTTGTTTAATTCGCAAATTGTGACATCACAAACGGGAGAGGTTTTTTTGATCTGTCCCATTGAATGTCAAGAGAATCGCGTTGTTAAGAAAACGATTGAGAGAATAATTGCCGATACCAAAAATCCAATCTCAAAAGTTTATTATTTAAACTTAAGACAAAGTATGGCTAATGGCGGAGGCCCTGCCTGTTTGCGATTGCGTGTGACATTGTCTGAGCAAGAGAGGAATAAGATGAATCAGGCGGTGCTCTTTACGCCTGATCTTTATGAAATACTACGCTCTTGGATTGATCGCTATTATCGTAATGAATTGACACTTAATGATCTAGCGGATCCCGAACTCCTCAAAGAATCACGTCATGCCCTTGATGAACTGACGAGAATTTTAAAATTGGGGAATATTTACGATTTTCAAAAATAAGGAAGAGAAAGTTTTATTCCTAAGATCCATAAAGTGGATTAAAAGGAAAGTGCATGAGTTGTAAAAAATACCAATCGGTAAGACGCTCTCCATAAAAGTAGGCAATCATTCCTCCAAAAGCTAAAAAAGGCCCAAAGGGAATGGTGTTGTCTTCATCCATTTTTTTGGTAAGAATGAGAAGGACGGCATAAAACAAGCCCACGAACGAGCTAAATAAGAAAACAACGAGTAGTGCTTTAACGCCCAAAAATGAACCGAGCATGGCAATGAGTTTAATGTCTCCTCCGCCAAGAGCGTCTTGCTTTTTGAGGCGCGAGATGACTTCTGCTAAAATCCAAAGAATACCGCCACCAACAAGAATACCGAGCAAACTGGATTGTAGTGAATTTATGACGCTTCCATCATGAGTTATAATATTGACGATGATGCCAAGAATGATGCCAGAAAGTGAGAGTTCATCGGGTATGATTTTAAGCTCTAAATCGATAAAACTAATGACAAGAAGAGGGCAAATGAAGAGTAAAAACCACAAAAAATAGGCTAATAACGGTTGTGTATAGTTTAAGGAATGATACAAGGTTTGAACAGAGAGCATGCCTGTCAAAACTTCGACTAAAAAATAACGTGAGTTGATTTTTTGACGACAGCAGGCGGAACGTCCGCGTTGTGTCAAAAATGTGAGTGCTGGAATATTACGATAAAAAGGGATGGCTGTTTTACAAAGAGGGCAAAAACTCCGTCCCCAGAGTGAAATTTTTTTGGGAAGTCGATAGACGCAAACATTCAAAAATGACCCTATCGACAAACCGAAAATAATCGCTATAATGACCATGAATTGTTCTGGAGTTATTATCATACTTTTGATTATAGATAGGTTAATAAGTCTGTGCAATAACTTTAAGGGGATGGACGTCATAAAAGAGGATAATTATGATTACAAACGAGGAATTGTTAAAAATTGCTGAATTAGCAAGGCTTGAAATCAACGATGATCAAGTGGCGACTTTTGCAGGTCAGGTTTCTGCCATTTTATCCTATATTGATATTTTAAAAGAACTACCCGTGGAGGGAATTGCACCGACAGCACATGCCTCACAAGTGAATAATGTTTTTAGAGCTGAGGACCTGTCGTCTCAAAAAGTTGTCGAGTCCGTTCTTGCACAGGCTCCTCAAGCTGAAGATGGATTTTTCAAAGTTCCAAAAGTTTTATAATGAGTGAGGCGTATATGTCAGAATTAACACAATTAACAATTAAAAAAGCACACGATCTCTTAAAGGCCAAAAAAATTTCCTCGGTTGAGCTTACAAAAGCGTTTTTGCAACGCATTCAAAATCTTGACAAAAAATTGGGAGCCTTTGTAACTCTTGATGAAGAAGGGGCTCTTAAATCCGCACAGTTGGCGGATGAGGCATTTTCTCAAGGACGTTATGGTGTTCTAACAGGAATACCTTTGGCACCAAAGGATATATACTTAACAAAAGGCTTGCGTACAACGTGTTCATCAAAAATTCTAGAAAATTTTGTACCTCCTTATTCGTCCACTGTGATTGAAAAATGTTTACAAGAGCAAGCTGTTATTCTTGGTAAAGTCAATATGGATGAGTTTGCCATGGGTTCGACGACAGAAACTTCGGCCTATGGTGTGACACGCAATCCATGGGATTTGAACAAAAATCCGGGTGGGTCATCGGGAGGATCGGCTGTTGCTGTTTCGGCTGATTTATGTGTGGCTTCTCTTGGAACAGATACAGGTGGATCGATTCGTCAACCCGCCAGCCATTGCAATATTGTTGGACTCAAGCCGACTTATGGTCGCGTGAGTCGTTATGGAACAATTGCGTTTGCATCAAGTCTTGATCAAATGGGGCCGATGACTAAAACGGTAGAAGATTCTGCGATTTTAATGAATATCATTGCAGGTCATGATGAACGTGATTCAACGTCCTCAAACTCTCCTGTTCCAGACTATACAAAAAACTTAGCTCAAGGTGTCAAAGGCTTGCGCTTGGGTGTTCCTGCTGAATTTTTTATGGAAGGAATAGACGAAGCCGTTGCTCTTGCTGTGAAGCAAGCAATAAAACAGTTTGAAGAATTAGGAGCAACAATTGTTCCTGTCAGTTTGCCCCATACGAAATATGCGGTGGCAACATATTATATTATCGCTCCTGCAGAGGCTTCTGCCAATCTGTCGCGTTATGACGGTATTCGCTATGGTTTAAGAGCTCAAGGCAAGGATTTGGATGATATTTATCGTAAAACGCGTTTGACTGGCTTTGGTGATGAAGTCAAACGTCGTATTTTGATTGGAACCTATGTCTTGTCATCGGGATATTATGATGCTTACTACATTCGGGCTCAAAAGGCGCGAACCATTATTAAACAAGATTTTGAGAATGCCTTTGAAAAAGTAGATGCAATTATTGGACCTGTGACACCGCAAACCGCGACATCATTAGGGTTAAAGCAAACAGGACCTTTAAAAGTATACATGGCGGATGCTTTAACAATTCCTGCAAATATGGCAGGTCTACCGGCTATGAGTTTGCCATGCGGATTTGATAATAATAAGATGCCTATCGGTCTTCAAATCATAGGTAAAGCCTTTGATGAGGAAACTATTCTCAAAGTCGCTTATGCTTATGAGCAAAGCACAGCGTGGCATACGATGAAGCCACTGTTGTAATGCCGATTTGAGTAAAGGAGCTTATGACACTTAAAAAAATTCTTGAAGCTCTTCTTAGATTTCGAATGCTAACAGTGACAATCGTGTTGGCGGTATTTTTTTTAAGTTTTTGGTATTATCAAAAAAATTATGATAATTTTGATAATTCTTTGCCCGTTTGGCTTAATCATGATGATCCCGATTATAAATTTTATCGCGAAACTTTCCTAAAAGAGTTTGAGAGTGATCGTGTTTTAGCTATTGCCTTTAAAGTTCCTGACGCCTTTGGTAAAGAGGAACTTGTTTTTGCACAAAATTTATCACGTCGTTTGAATGAGCTCGCTGTGGTAAGGCGAGTCCAAAGTTTGGTCGATTATGAACATCTTCAAGGTCAAAGTGATGCCATTGTTTCTCAAAAGCTTTTTGATAGTGTTCCGCCAGAAGTATCCGAACGAGAAAGACGTGCTCAAATTGCATTGTCGGATGATAATGTCAAAGATATCCTTGTGCCACAAGATCGGTCAGCTACGGTGTTTTATCTAACAATTGATGATAAGGATATATCCGTGCCGTTTTCAAAGAAAGTTCTTAATGAAGTTAAAGCTGTCATTCACAGTGAGAATAAGAAAAACTATCCTTACCATATTTCAGGCAATACAGCTGTTGACGTAGAATTTGAAAGGATATCAAGTCAGGATCAAAAGAAATTTTTGGGGATTATTTTTGTTGTTATTTTTCTTGTGACTTATTTGTTTTTTAGAAATTTCTTTGTGGCCTTTATTCCTTTGTTGATACAAGGAATTACGGTTGTGGTCACGGTAGCGCTTTTTTATCTGTTTGGCTTTTCTATGAATTTGGTGACGGCGATAATGGGTCCCATTCTTGTTGCTGTTTGTGTTGCAGACAGTGTGCACATGATGCTCGCTTATTATGAAAATTTACGCCACTCGTCATCGTCTCAAGAGGCGCTTTTTCTTGCTGTTGATCAAATTCGCTGGCCCTGTTTTTTTACGGCTTTAACGACGTTTGCAGGATTTATTGCTTTTAATGCGAGCCCCATTGAGCCAAATAAAATCATGGGTATTTTTGCGGCTTTTGGTGTGATGCTGGCGTATGTTTTAACCATTTTATTTATTCCTCTGGTACTGACATATTGTCAGCGGTTTATGGGAAGCGTTGCTGAGGTTGTTTCTGATGGTTGGGTACAAAAAATTTTGGATAAAAGCCATGATTGGGTGATTGGCCACACGCGTTTGATGCTGATTGCGACAGGAATTGTAAGTGTTGTTTCGATTTATGGGATGAGTTTAATTAAAATCGAAACCAATACGATTGAGTATTTCCCAAAGTCAGAGGGGATTCGTCAGGATATTGATTATTTTGAAAATGAGTTGTCAGGTGTTGGCGCGGTTGAAATTGTCTTGGAGGCCGAAGAGAAGGGGCGTGAGTTAGCAACGGATCCCAAAGTCTTAAAGGCGATGGAGCAGTTTGAAAATTCGATTAAGCATGATGCTCTTGCTCGGAAAGCTGTATCTTTTACGGATTATCTTAAGAAGTTAAACCGTGCTTTTCATGAAAATCATCCCGAATATGAAGTTATTCCTGAGACACAGGAGCAAATTGCGCAACTTCTTTTGATTTTGGAAAGTTCAGGAGCGACAGAAATGGATCGATTTCGTACTTTGGATAATTCAAAAGTGCGCATGAGTTTAAGAACCTTATGGAAAAGCTCTGAAGTCATGAATCGTTATATCGAGGACATTCAAAAGCGCGGAACATTGATGTTTGAGCCTTTGGGGATAACGTTTAAAGCGACAGGGGCAGGGCCTTTGTGGATAAAAATTGATTCCGCTATTTTAGAGTCAGAAATTTTTAGTTTTACGGTGGCATCACTCATGATTACGGTCATGATGATTCTTGTTCTTAAAAATGTGCGTGCTGGTTTGATCACTATGATTCCAAATTTATTCCCGATTGCTGTTGCAACTGGTCTTATGGGTTATTTTGATATCAGTCTTAATGTGAGCACTGTTATGACGGCGAGCGTTGCGATTGGCTTGACCGTGGATGACAGCATACATTACCTTATTGCTTTTAAGAAGAACATGCAAAAATATCAGGATACACTCAAGGCGTTGCATGAGACCAATCGTACAGTGGGATCGGCGATTGTGTTCACGACTATTGTCCTTATTTTTGGTTTTGGTGTTTTGATGACGAGTCAATTTTTGCCATCTCGGATGTTTGGAGTTGTGATGGTGGGGACTTTGGCCATTTCGATTGTGTCCGAAATTATTCTGATGCCACTTTTACTCAAAACACTTAATCCGTTTAAAGTAAAATAAATCCATTTTAAATATATATGCAAATCATAAATTTCATATTTTATATGGAATTTTTATCCTACTCAGAATTAAAATTTTAAAAACATAATAATATTAAATACTTGCAATTGGATGAGTTTGGCATGTGACATGCTTTGTAATGTTGTGATTCCTTTTTCTTCCATAAATAAAGGGAGACAAAAACAGGTTTTGTCTCCTTTTGTTTGATTTGGGATTTTCATCATCATTTCTTGCACCGCGCTTTTAAACTTTGTATGATGAACCTATGGAATTATCCCCCTTTTTTGTTGTCTTTATTATTTACGGTGTGGCTAATTTATTTTATTTGATGCGTCTTATTATGAATTTGCCTGTCTTCTCGGCCATGGCGCTTCGTATCACCATGGTGGGACTCACACTGCACACTTATTTTTTTGTGAGACACTTCTTGATTGAAGGTGGGAGTTATGTTTGGGGGTGGCAGGATTTTTATCAAGTTTCTGCTTGGATTTTAGGGGTCATATTTGTTTTCTTGTGCTTTTCACGCCGATTTTATTTGGGCGGACCTTTGTTTTTGGCTTTAGTCGCATTTTTTATGGGATTGTCCTTTACTCACCACGAAACGGGAATTCATTGGAATGTGGGACGAGGGCAGGGCTTTCTCTTACTGCATTTGCTGGCTATTTTTTGCGGACTCGCTGTTTATGCTGTGTCCTTGGTGTCTCTTATCATGCGCGCTTTGGCTAATTTTCAACTCAAACAAAAAGGCTTTGGCAGTCTCATCGATAAATTCCCGTCACTTGATTCTTTGGATCGTGTTTATTGGTCGGCACTCCAATGGGGATTTTTACTTTTATCCTTTGTCTTGTTGACAGGTGCAGGATTTTTAAAACTGACCACAGGGGATTATGTAACGGGAGGCGCAAAGCAAAATTTGACGATTGTCATCTGGCTAATGATGGCTTTTGTTGTGAATGTCGTGCCATTTATTAAAGTTCTTAAAGATCGTGTCCTCGGCATTTCCTTGTTTATGTTGATTTTAATTTCGATATTATTTGTGGTGGGATTAAGATGAACTTTGCGGTGATCGGCATCAATCATGAACGGGCTTCTGTTGACATTCGCGAAAAACTAGCAGTGTCCCCTCAGGATTTACCCCAGTTATTAAAACAACTTTTAAGTGCGGAAGCAGTAAAAGGTGCTGTTGTGCTTTCAACGTGCAATCGCGTTGAATTCTACGTCGCACTCGACTCAAATGAGGGACAAAATGGACTTGCCTGCGCGATAGAAATTTATAAAGCACGCGACAAAAAAATAGAACTGAATGACATTTTGTATGTTTATCAGGATAAAGAAGCGACGATGCATCTTTTAAACGTTGTTTCGGGCATTGATTCACTGGTTACGGGTGAAACGCAAATTGTCTCTCAAGTCCGCCACGCTTATCAATGCGCTCTCCAGTATGAGTCGACCTGCAGTGACTTGAATAAACTTTTTGAACGCGCCTTTGAAGTTGCAAAAAAAGTAAGAACACAAACAGAAGTCGGTAAAGGCAGTGTTTCTGTTGGTTCTGTAGCTGTTCGTTTGGCAAAGCAAATTTTTGATAATTTTTCTGATAAAACCATCGTGTCGGTTGGTGCTGGCGAGATTGCAGAATTGGTTTTAACACATTTGCGGGAACAAAATCCCCATAATGTTTATATTGTTAATCGGACTTATGAGAATGCCAAAAAGCTGGAAACACTTGGCTTGGGCACTGCAAGGCCGTTGCATGATCTGCCTTTGCTTTTGGAGAGTGCCGATATTGTCATCACATCTGTGAGTGGACAGCTAGATGATTTAACTTCGGCTCGTTTTGAACCTTTGCTGGACAAACGATCGGATCGAAAATTGTTTCTTATCGATCTTGGCGTGCCTCGTAATATTGACGAAAAATTGGCTCAATTTCCGATGATTTATCTCTTCAATATTGATGATTTACAAGAAATTGCTCATAAAAATATAAAAAATCGAGATAATTCTCACCAAGAAGCAAAGAATATTATTGAACAAGAAGTGGCTCTGTTTTATTCTGAGCATGTTCACAATGTGGGTTTGCCAACAATAGCACTTTTAGCGCAAAAATTTGAGCAAATTCGCTACCGAGAACAAGAAAAGACATTGCAAAAAATGTCTCAACTGAATGAAAGCGATCGTGTGGCCATTGATAAAATGACAAAAGCCATTGTGACAAAAATTTTACATGACCCGATTTTAACACTGTCGGGTAAGAACCAAAAGGTAGAGCCTGCAGTTGTTTCTCTCCTTAAGAAGGTTTTTAGATTGGACGATGAAAATGAGTAAGAATGATTTAAATTCAGAAAACTTTTTAAAACGTAATGATTTGGCGACTCTCACCAGCCAAGCGGTTCCGCTCTTACAAAAATACAAGGGCGCTTTTATCTTTGCAGTGCTTGCCATTTTTGCACTTATTGTTGGGCTTCCTTTAATGGAATATTTGAAAACACAAAAGATGCAAGAAATGAGCGCGCAAGTGTATGAAGCAAAATCATCTCTTAAAAAGGAAAGTCTCTACAAGGATATTGTGGCTTCATACGCCGATTTGCCGGCGTCACATCTTGTTCGAATTTTACTTGCAGATGAAATGCTGTCACACGATGATACTGCAGGAGCATTGCAAATCATGTCAGAAGGGCTTGAAAAAAGTGATTCTCCCGTTATTTGGAGTTTATTAGCACTTAAAAAAATTGATATTACCAAAAATAAAAGTCGAACTGAGGCTTTGACTCTTATTGATGACGTCTTAAAAAGTAAAAACTTAGTTCCACAATTTAAGCCTTCACTTTTACTTTTAAAAGGGGATTACTTGGTTTTGGAAAATAAAGTTGCTGAGGCACAAAAAATTTATGAAGCTTTGATATCTCCTGCAGGAGTGTCTGCAGAAGCATTGGGATTAAATCTTGCTGAGAGTGATGAGCAAGTTAAAACCGATGCTGAAACACGCTTAAGAGCGATTAAAGTCAACGTATTGCCATAAGGTTTGATTTTATAAAGGACGGTTATGAAATTTTCTGCCAAACTTATTTGTGTCTTTTTAACGACGACAATGATCGTTACAGGAGTTGCGAATGCAAAAAAGAAAGAGACACGTTTTGAGGCGAGTATTTCAAAATTAACGCCGGACAAGCAAATTAAACTAAAGAAAACGTGGTCGCGTTCTCTAAAAGTGGGCTCATCAAAAAAGCGCTATTATCCTGAACAAAGTGATTTACTGCTGTTAGACAAAACACTTTATGTGGGGACTCATGGTGGGTCGGTTTATGCCGTTTCGGTTGAAACAGGCTCGGTACTATGGGAAAAGCGAGTGGCTCATCCAGTCGCCTCAAAAATGATTGGGAATGATTCTGTTGTGATTTATTCCGATCTTGAAGGAAACCTTGTCGCTCTTGATAAAAATGACGGAGCGGAAATGTGGCGTTATCAAGTAAAATCAGAAATGCTGGGACGTCCTGCTTTGCAAGGCGAAAGACTTTATGTTTTGACAGATGAAGATGAAGTTTCGGCTCTTTCAGTAAAATCAGGTCATGTTTTATGGAAAAACTCTCTTAAAACTTATTTTAAAAATCTAACGATGCGTGGACAATCATCAATCACAATGAGTGGCGACGCTTTGTATGTGGGTTTGGCAAATGGCCATATTTATAAGATGAGTGCATCGAATGGTTCTGTACTATGGGATGTCTCTTTGGTTCAGCCGTTCTCAAATTTTAAGGACATTGATAGTCAACCCGCTCTCATTGACGGTTCGTTGTATGTGGGGGGCTATGGAAACAAAGTTGCCAAACTAGATACAAGTGGGAAAATCATTTGGGAGGCTTCATACATTACGGGCAATGATGTTGCAGGAGAGGGTGATTTTATTTATGTGACAACATTGGATAATCAACTCGTCGCATTAGATAAAAAAGACGGCACCCAAAAGTGGTTTGCCAAAATTGATCAAAAAGGATTGTCGGCGCCTGTTGTTTTAGGACAATATGTTTTTGTGGCGACTCATGACAAGGGCTATCTCATGGCATTTGATAAAAATACAGGAAGTATGGCCGGTAAGACGAGTTTGTCAGGTGGCAGTTTAAACAACATCATGACAAGTGATAGTGATTTAATTGTTTTTTCAGGATCAGGACAAGTTTCACGTTGGCATTTTGAACCCTAATGATAATTTCACTTTTAACAATTAAGAGCCATGACCTCATGCTGTCATTTCTTGATTTATATAAGAGCTGCTTTGCAAATAAATCCATAACGCATGAAGGCTTAGTACAAAAACTACGTAACAATCAGCAAAAAATTTATGTTTTGCATGACCAAAATCGTGCTGTGAGTTTTGTGTGGCTACTCATTCAGCCGGATATCTATGAGATTCTTGATATTGGGACCGATCCACAAATGAGAAGAACATCACACGCCCGCTCCCTTCTTGAATTTGTAAAACAAGAAATGAAACAGAACGCGTGTCAAAACTTACTCTTAGAAGTTCGTCAGGATAATGCAATCGCCATCATATTTTATGAGTCGGAAGGTTTTATCTTGTCGGGACGACGTCAATCCTATTATGCGGATGGTTGCGATGCTTTACTCTATAACTATAAGAGCTGACCTTAAGATTTATGGAAATGAGGGTTTGCGATTATAAAATTCAGACATTTTTCTAAATCTCTCCGACTGTGGAAAATCAATCACGGCCTGTTGTAAAAGGGAATGTGCTTTTTCTGGTTTATTAAATTTGTAGAGAGCCAGAATGTAAAGTTCACGCAAAAATGGCACACTTGGAAACTCTTGATAAGCCTTTGCATAATAAAATAATGCTTCCCTTTTATGTCGACGGCTTGTTTCAATATCGGCCGAGAGAATGAGTGCTTCATAACTGCGAGGCATTTTGGTGGCAAGTTCAATATGAGACTTTGACTTTGAACTCATCTGTGCTTCTGTTCTTGCTTGGACGATAAGAACAGAGCTGTACTTATAATAAATTCCATAAAATGATAAAAACGAAAATAATCCGAGAAAAGCCATTTGATACAATGTTATCGGAAGGGGCTTGAAAGTGAATTTTGGCAGTTCTTCTTTTATGAGCTGATAGGACAAGGCTAGATGAAGAATAACAACAAGCCTTAAATAAGGGTGTGTCGAAGAAAGATTGAGCATGTAAGAAAGACCAAAAATAATAAAGAGGGCGCACAATAGAACTCGGATTTCTGGATCATAAGGTGATCGCCTTTTGACTTTGATGAGATAATAAAAAAGAATAAAGATAAAAGCCCCCGCTAATAAACTTCCAATGAGTCCACCTTCAAAAAGATGAAAAAGGACTTCATTGTGAGGGTGTAAATACCAATACTTGCTTTTATAATAGCCAAAGACTTCTTTGGTATTAAAGTCATTGGGTAAGGAATATTTTGCGTAAACATAACGAAAACTGCCATAACCTTGCCCGAAGAGCGGTTTATCCATAAAACCATTAAAACTGCTTTTAAATCCCATGATGCGAGGATCCTTTTGCAAACGATCCGATGTTAACGTGTTATAAGTCGATTTAAGTCGTTTGGCTGAGTTTTCGTGCCATGCGAGTGAAGAGATAACGGCAATCACACTCACTAGAATGAAAATCATTTTTTTCTTATTTATTGAAGATGATTTTTTCTGTGAGGAGTTATATTTAAAATAAAATGAGATATAGTATATCGCGAGTGCAATTATACCTATGAGTGCTGTTCGGCGGGATAAATTAGCAATTTGATGAATAAAAACGGCGCTGATAATAAAATACAACAACTTTAAAAATTTATTTTTTTCTGAGATAAGAAAATAAAGACTCCAAGGGAGCATGTAAAGAAAAAGATCGGAAACATAGGCAATACGACCAAATGCTGTCATTAATTTGTAGGGCGGTTGGTGATAGAGAAAAAGAGCCATATAAAAAGCGATAAAGGTAAAAATTTTAATTGTTATCAGTATCTCTTGGCGTTTCCATTGGCTTATAACCAAAATAAGAAAGAAGACGATAATTTGTCCTCCCATTTGACCATAGGCTTCTGTGGTTGAAAACGAGGTTATTAATGGATTCACGAGGGCATAAAAAAAATAAAAAAAACCAGTAAGAGTAAAATAATTGAGTGGCAAAATTTCTGATAATTTCTTTTCGTTAAATTTTTTTATAAAAGAAAAAAGAATAATAAAAGTTCCACCTGCGTAAAGAATCATTTCTTTGGGATCCTCACTCATCCTTATGAAATAACGACTTGGACCAGAAAGAAATATCCAAAAACTCATAAAAATAAAAAAGAGTATCTGAGGATTTTTTATAAAATTTATCAGAGCATCAGTATGACTCTCGGCAGGAATATTTTTTTTCATGCTCTATCCTTATTGCACTGCGTTGACATTGAAAAAAGCGATAATTCAGCAAAGATAATCATAAGAGGACTGACACAGAATGTCAAATTGCTCAATGTGTCATGAGAGCATAAAAAATGCGTTGCATATTTTTGATATTCGCAAGAAAATTCTTGTATGAATGAAACAACAATGAACAGCCACCCTTTGTCAGCCTCGTCAGAATATAATTCTGCACCACGTGAGAATGACTTTGAGTCTCGTGTGACTCTTGATGAAACATCTGACAAGCCCCAATCGATAGAATTACTTATCGATGGTGATCCACAGCATGATTACTACACGCAAACCAGTTTTATCACGTCGTTGGTTTATGATGCTCAAAGTTCCGCCTCAAGTCGCAAAGAAGCGTCGCGCGTCTTTTTACCAATTTTACAACGCCAGTCTGAAAGCACGCTTAGGCAGTCTTCACAATCAGAAATCACACATCGCTTTCAGTTGGGAGATATCATGAATGTCTCCAACATCCAAGAATGGATCATGTATTTATACACACTTCACAGCGATTTGAATATTGATTGCCACTTGGGCTTACCAGATGATTGGTACAATTTATCGGAAGATCAGTTATTCGCTCATTTTGAAAAAAATCCAATCGATTGGGAGGAAATCTTAAGGAGATTAAAAGAAGAATATAGTGAACGTCATTTGCAAGTCATAAAGGGTGTTTTAGGAAATCATGATGGTGAATTTTTTGGGAATCTCTATCGTCAGCCTGAACGATTTAGGCATCATATTCTAAACCATTTCCAGATCTCCTATAAAAAAATGCAATATGTGTGGATGAGTCGTTTTTATGATGAAGAAGGTTCTTCACAGCTTTCCGAGCGCACTCAAAAAATTAAAGAAGAAATTTCTGACTTAGAGTCTAAAACACCGCCGTTGTCTCAAGAATTAAAATTAATATTCATGAAATATGAATGGATGAGACTTCTGAGTATTAAAAATCGCCTTGAAGATAAAAAGAAGGATTTGAATGAACATGATCAAAAGCGTTATGAATATGTTTTGACGAGACTGAATGAAATTAATGAGGTTCTTCGGAATGAAAATATGGATTTGCCTCCTTTATTTGGTAAATGTAGAATTCCGTCACCCCTCTTGACGGGATTTTTACAACGTCCGTGGCGCGCACAAAATTTTTCTGAGTCATCGGCGTGGTCAGAGATGTCTGATGGACATCCATTTTCTAAAGAGGACGTGACGCAAGAATATTATGAAATGATTTATCCCGAGCTTTATGATTCTGAAAGCAACCAAAATGGTGTCAGTCCCTTGGCGACGGCTATTATTGAGACTCCTCTCACGCTTCAAGATGGCATTGCAACTCGTCCCCAACAATCGTCTATGAATCATGTGGCGAGTCTTCAAAATAATAACGAGCGACTCCCTCATGTCAGTGCCGATGATTATGCCTTGTTTAATATCAACGAAATCAATGAAGAAAATGTGACGCACCTTTTTAATATGTTTTGGACTGAAATTCGTTCGGGGGAGTATTTTTCGCAAATTTATTACCCGGAGCGTGATCCGTCTATGCCGAATCATCGCTTTATCACGTTACAGGCATTTGAATTAGGACATTTAAGTGAATATGATCTTTATTCTTTAATGATAGATGGTCAGGATTCTACCGATGAATTTTCTGAAATTGGTTATTATGCGACGTTCTCACGGATCTCTGCTTTTGCTTTTCGTGTTTTTATTGATTATCAAAAATATGTAAATAATAAAAAACCACTTTGTATTCCTGTTTCTCATCATCAACTGGGACAATTTACTCAAGATTACTGGAAGGAGTTTCAAAATGATGATTTCTTTTCAATGCCTGAAATAGCTCCCTTGCAAATCTGTGGTCATGGTCATCGTTCTATGATTATCAATCAAAATCAGCGTCAGATTCTGGGAATGCCATTTATCATTGGTCGCAAAGCTGTACGGCGTGAGGATACATTTTTTACGGCTATGGCGGCCTCTACAACAGATGCCCCAAACGAAAATTTAAAAATCACATTAACAGAGAATTTCGAGACACACCGCATTGACGTTCACATCGAATTTTTACCCGTGGTAGCAAATGATGAATATGAAAATGCTTCCCCTTTAGTTCTGCAATCCTTAGAAGACATAAGACCTCAATTGTCTCCACAGGCTGAAGATAATGTCTCGCAACTCAGACTAAATCCAATCAGTGGTGTCTATAATATATTTTTCCGTAAAGATAAAATAATTGCTTATGATTCAATTCCCTTATCAAAGCACCAATACGAGCAGTCTCTGATTTATTGTCAAAAGGTGTGCGAACTTTACGAGGCTGAATATGGTCCCGATGCGATTGAAACACTAAAAATAAAGAAAATATACGCCGGCCTTAAAAAACACTATGATTTGTGGCTTCATGGTGATGGATTGAATGATGATTTTTATAAGAGAGTTGGCTATGAAGAAGGATTAAAATACATTCAACGATTGTCACCAAAGCGCGCCATAAAATTCTTACAACATTATACAGATATTTTTGATACTCCCTTTTATTTTATGTGGCGAACTTTTGTTACTCAAATCCCGCAAAATAGCCTTGCCTATCAGGTTTGTCTCTTGGCAGGAAAGGAAGCTGCCATGAATGAATCCAAGCACCACAAAGACAGAAGATTCAAAGAAGAACCCTTTTCGTATGACATGCAGATGGGCTACTAAATGAGAAAGTCTGGCAGTTTTTTTATTTAAGTGGTATAAAAAGAAGGTGGACTCAGGACCTAAAAATTTAGACTTACAAATTGT
>JACCDK011692874.1_pt1 | contig 16212 bp, 11 predicted proteins | sample 7445871 | NCBI WGS metagenome assembly JACCDK01 (sample SAMN15323436, study PRJNA562643) | freshwater metagenome | isolation source: river surface water | place: USA:Blue River Watershed | collected 2017-08-15 | reverse complement strand
GTAAAACGGTGACATGCTCGGCTGCATACAACTCGCGGGCAAAGTCCGTGTCGCTGTTGTTCCAAGCCGATGGCACACCAGCCCATAAATAGAAACTGGCATCGGGCAGTTTGACGTCCATGACATCTGCCAAAACTGGCGTGACCTGCCCAAACTTGGTGCGGTACAGGTTACGGTTTTCAATGACGTGTGCCTCGTCGTTCCACGCCGCAATGCTGGCGGCCTGAACCAAACCACTCATGGCACAACCGTGGTAGGTGCGGTAGAGCAAAAAGTCTTTGATGATGGCTGCATCGCCGGCTACAAAGCCGCTTCTAAGACCCGGTACGTTGCTACGCTTGGAGAGGCTGGTGAAAGAAATCAAGCGCTTGAATTCTTTGTAACCCAGTTGGTTGGCGGCTTCCAAACCACCTAGGGGTGGTTCGTCACGAAAATAAATTTCGCTGTAGCACTCGTCCGAGGCAATGACAAAGCCATATTTTTCGCTCAATTCGAATAACTTTTTCCACTCTGGAAGTGGCATGACTTTGCCTGTGGGATTGCCTGGTGAGCAAACAAACACGAGCTGTGTGTGGGCCCAAACGCTTTCAGGCACAGCATCCCAATCGGCTGAAAAATCGTTTTCTGGGGCGTTGGCGACATAAAAAGGCTTGGCGCTGCCTAAAAGTGTGGCGCCTTCATAAATTTGGTAGAAAGGGTTAGGGCTGACCACATAGGCGCCAGCTTGGGTCGGATCAAGAACAGCCTGCGCCAAAGCAAAAAGGGCCTCTCGCGAGCCATTCACAGGCAAAATTTGAGTGGCTGGGTTAACTTCTACAGTGTATCGGCGTCTTAACCAATTGGCACAGGCTTCCCGCATGCGCAATTCGCCTATTGTGGCTGGATAGCCCGACAAGGCGGTATCAAGAGACTGAATGAGCGCATTTTTGATGAATTCTGGCGTGGCATGTTTGGGCTCACCTATTCCCAAACTGATGGGCTTGAGTTGGGCGGGTGGGGTGACGCCGGCAAACAGTTGTCGAAGACGCTCGAAGGGGTAGGGCTGAAGGGAGGCCAATAAAGGATTCATCCCCTAATTATCCGGGATAGTTGGCCTGAGTTTGAGCCCAAATTCATCCCAATTTCGGGGGATTTCGTTGGCAGATGCCCAGTTCGGGTGGGTTAACATGGAGGCTTCAGGCACAAGGTGTGCCTTTTGACCTATTTCTGACTGCTGTGCGCCTTAATTCCATCAAATTATCAGGATTCAAATCCTTCGCAGAACCCACCAATTTTGTGCTGCCAGGCCAGTTGGTCGGTGTTGTGGGCCCTAATGGCTGTGGCAAATCCAACATCATGGACGCTTGTCGTTGGGTTTTGGGCGAGTCCAAAGCTTCGGAGTTGCGTGGCGAGTCCATGCAAGACGTTATTTTCAATGGCACCAACACGCGCAAAGCGGCCAGTCGTGCCAGCGTTGAATTGGTCTTTGACAATGCCGACCACCGAGCCGGCGGACAGTGGGGACAATTTGCTGAGATTGCGGTTAAACGTGTTTTAACGCGCGATGGCAACAGCAGCTACTTCATCAACAACCAACCCGTGCGTCGCCGTGACGTGCAAGATGTTTTTTTGGGTACAGGCTTGGGTCCTCGTGCTTACGCCATCATTGGTCAGGGCACCATCAGCCGAATCATCGAATCTAGGCCAGAAGAACTGCGTCTGTTTTTAGAAGAGGCTGCTGGTGTTTCAAAGTACAAGGAACGCCGCCGTGAAACAGAGAACCGTTTGTCTGACACACGCGAAAACCTGACGCGTGTTGAAGACATTCTGCGTGAGCTCAATGCCAACCTCGAGAAGTTGGAAAAGCAAGCCGAAGTGGCGCAGCGCTTCAATGATTTGAAAGCCGACAGCACTTTGAAGCAACAGCAGTTGTGGTTTTTCAAACGTGCCGATGCAGAAACCGATCAATTCAAAATCAAAGCCGATGTAGACAAGGCCATGATCGATTTGGAATCACGCATTGCCGATCTAAGACATGTAGAAGCCGACCTCGAAACAGTTCGTCAAGCCCACTATGCTGCTGGCGATCAAGTCAACCAAGCACAAGGCTTACTGTACGAAGCCACCGCTGAAGTGGGGCGCTTAGAAGCTGAAATTCGTTTTGTGGTGGAAGGCCGCCAACGTGCTGAGCAACGATTGACGCAATTGCAAGCCCAAACCGCCGATTGGTCTGACCGCCAAATACAAGCGCAAGCTGAATTAGAGTCTTTGGCTGAGCAAGCACTCCAAGCGGAAGACCAGACGCTCACATTGGCAGCACAAGTCGAAGAGCAGGCCCAAGCATTGCCCGAGCTTGAAGACGCTTTGCGCCAAGCGCAAGCCAAAGCCAATGAACAGCGCAGCAGTGTTGTTCAAGTACAGCAACAAATACAAGTATTGGCAGCAGATCAGCGCAACATCGAAGACCAAACTCGCCAACTGACCTTGCGTCGCGAACGTTTGGTAGCCGATCGCAATGCCTTGGATGCACCAGACGAACAGCGACTCCTGAATTTGCAAACGCAATTGGCACAAGCAGAAGCGTTGTCTAAAGAAACCAGTGCGCGTCTTCAAGAATTGGAAGAGCAGACACCTCGTTTGGACCAAGAGCGTCGCAACAAACAACAAGCAGTCAATGACGAGTCTGCCAAATTGGCAGATTTGTCAGCCAAGATTGAAGCCTTGAAGTCCTTACAAGAAAAGGTCAAGACCGACGGAAAACTCAAGCCCTGGTTGAACAAGCATGGCTTGGACAATCTTCAAGGTTTGTGGAGCAAAATCCACATGGAGCCCGGTTGGGAGAATGCAATGGAGGCGGCACTGCGCGAGCGATTGTCTTCCCTTGAAGTCTCTCGTTTGGACATGGTCAAGGCGTTTTCTTCAGACACACCGCCGGCCAAACTTTCCTTTTATTCTCTGCCCAATGGCACCACCACGGTAGCCCGAAAAGGCCTGCCCTCGGCATGCCGCCCACTGTCCGATTTGCTACGTCTGTCAGATGCAGGCCTGTCTGCCTTGCTGACCGATTGGCTACAAGGCTGTTTCACAGTCCCTTCTCTAGAAGATGCCATGGCTTGGCGAGATCAGCTTCAAGGCAGTGAATGCTTCGTGGTGCAAGCGGGCCATGCCATTGGCAAACACAGTGTCAGTTTTTATGCCCCCGATTCCGAGCAAGCGGGTTTGTTGGCCCGAGCACAAGACATTGAAAATTTTGAAAAGCAATTGCGTGCGCAAACCCTGATTGCTGAAGAAACGCGATCAGCTTCTGTCCGAGCGGAAGCGGCCTATTCTGACACCGCACAACGCTTGGTGTCTGTTCGACAAGAAGCTTCTGAAGCACAATCTAAAGCGCATGAGTTGCAAGTTGAGACATTGCGCTTGTCGCAATGGGCCGAACAAACTCGCGCACGCAGTGAACAAATTGCAGGAGACATGGCCGAAGTCGATCTCAGCCTTGAAGATTTGCAAGAACGTCGCATGACGGCAGAGGGACGTTTTGAAGAACTGGACATGCAATTGGCCGACAGCCAAGAGCGTCATGCGCAGCTGGATGAGCGGGTGATTGAGTCAGAACGAAAATTGTCTGAGTGCCGAGAGCAACAGCGTACCTTGGAGCGATTGGCACAAGAGGCCACATTTTCGCAACGCAGCTTGGATGCGCGTCGCTCAGAGTTACAACGTGGCCTAGAAACTGCCGCACAGCAAATTCAATCAATTGCGGCAGAGCAAGAGCGGGCTAAAGATGAGCTGTCGCGACTCACTGACGCGGCAGCGCAAGCGGGCTTGCAAAACGCACTGGCCATGAAGTTAGAGCGAGAACAGGTTCTGGGCGCGAAGCGCAGTGAGTACGATGACTTAACTGCCAGATTACGCGCCAATGACGAGCGCCGCATGAGCTTTGAGCGTGAACTTGATCCTTTGCGACAGCGAATTACGGAGTTGCAATTGAAAGAGCAAGCCTCGAGATTAGGCCTGGAACAGTACACGCAGTTGCTAACCGATGCCGAAGCAGATCTTGAGGCCTTGGCCAAATCAATAGAAGATGGCAATGTACGTCTCACCGGTTTGCAATCTGAAATAGATCGTTTGAACCGCGAAATTGCAGCCTTGGGTGCGGTTAACTTGGCCGCTTTGGATGAACTGACTGTTGCGCGCGAGCGCAAAGTTTTCTTGGACGCGCAAACAGCCGATTTGACTGAAGCAATGACCACCTTGGAAGACGCCATCAAGAAAATTGATGCAGAAACACGCGATTTGCTGGGTGGCACTTTCAAAATTGTGAACGAGCATTTTGGCCGCATGTTCCCTGAACTTTTTGGTGGCGGCAATGCGCGCTTGGTCATGACGGGCGACGAGATCTTAGATTCAGGCGTCCAAGTGATGGCCCAGCCACCTGGCAAAAAGAACCAAACCATTCACCTGTTATCGGGTGGGGAAAAGGCTTTGACCGCCATCGCATTGGTGTTTGCTATTTTCCAACTGAATCCTGCGCCTTTCTGTTTGCTTGATGAAGTTGACGCTCCCCTAGACGATACCAATACAGAGCGTTATGCCAAGCTTGTCAAAAGCATGGGCAAAGAAACGCAATTCTTGTTCATCAGTCACAACAAGATTGCCATGGAGATGGCCGAGCAACTCATTGGTGTCACCATGCAAGAGCAGGGTGTGTCCCGCATTGTGGCGGTGGACATGGAAGCCGCGGTGTCAATGGCCGAGTTGGTTTGAATGAATCAATCAATCAATACGCTTTAACCTCACATAAATCATGAGCTCATTGCAAAACAGTTTGGCTTTGGTTGGTGGAATTACCCTCGTTGGCGTGGTGCTCTACAACTTTTGGACAGCGCGTCAAAATGCACCGCGGCAAGCAGACCCTGAGGCGCTTGGAAAAGAGCCAGGGTCTGGGCCATCAGATGTCACATCAGATGGCCCCCAAGACCCAGCATTTTTTGAAGATGCACTAGATGCCTTGCCAGTGCCGGAAAAGAAGCCGCCTTTGGATGCACTGATCGATGTCATTGCGCCAATTGAAGTTGATTCTGCAGTATCTGGTGATGCCGCTTTGGCCGCATTGCCTGCAACGCGCCGTGTAGGAACCAAGCCTTTTGCAGTAGAAGGCTTGAGCGATGCCACTGGTGAGTGGGAACTGCCGGTGGCAGGCCGTCGGTATCACTCTTTTCAGGCTGGGGTTCAATTGGCCAATCGCGTAGGTCCTTTGAATGAAATTGAATTCTCTGAATTTGTCATCAAGGCACAGGCATTTGCCGATGCCATCAATGGTTCTCCAGAATTTCCGGACATGCTGGAAGAAGTGGCTCGGGGTCGCGAGCTCGATCAGTTTGCCAGCGAGCACGATGCGCAGTTGAGCTTCACCGTTTGCGCAACATCCTCTGCCTGGAGTCCTGGCTACATTCAGCAGCATGCCTCACGTTGGGGTTTTGTGGCAGGGGTTATTCCTGGCCGCATGGTCTTGGCGGCACCCGTTCAAGGTTTGCCGCCCATTTTGTCTTTGTCTTTTGATTCGCAAGCAGCCATGGCCGACGATCCGGCATTGTCTGCCATACGTGAATTCACGCTCAGTTTGGATGTGCCTCAAGTACCGCGTGAAGAACAAGCGTTTGCACGCCTGCGTGAAGCTGCTCGAATCCTCGGTCAAGAAATGGATGGCGTGATCACAGACGGTGCAGGCCATGCATTGACTGATGCAGATTTGAATGCCATTGCAGCCGACCTAGAGCATCTGTATGACGCCTTGGATCAACGCGAACTCTCGGCTGGATCGCCACAAGCACGTCGTTTGTTCTCTTGACACGACTTTGATGTCATTGTGAATTTAGATTTATTTTCAGATGCGAATGATGGACTTGCTTCTTCTGAAGCAGACAAAGCGTCTTTGCTGGCCAATGAGTTAAGACAACAACTCCACCGTCATGCGCATGCCTATTACACAATGGATGCGCCAGAAATTCCTGATGCTGAGTACGACCGACTGTTTCGTGCTTTGCAGGCTTTGGAACTTGCGTATCCACAACTGAAAACACCCGACTCGCCGACGCAGCGGGTTGGCGGTGCAGTGCTTCCCGAATTTCAAACCGTGCGACATCGTGTCCCCATGCTCAGCATCCGGACGGAAACAGACACAGAATCTAGTGGTGCACTTGCATTTGATGCCAGGGTTCGCAAAGAACTTGGACTTGATGATCAAGCCCAAGCGGTTGACTATGTGGCCGAACTTAAATTCGATGGTTTGGCCATGAGCCTGAGGTATGAAAAGGGCATCTTGGTTCAGGCCGCCACACGTGGCGACGGTGAGTACGGCGAGGATGTAACGCACAACATCAGAACCATTGGTCAAATTCCTTTGCAATTGCCTCAAGGCGTTCCAGGCGTACTAGAAGTTCGCGGAGAGGTTTACATGGGCCGCGCAGACTTTGACCGCTTGAACGAAAGACAACGTCTCAAGATTGCGCAGGGTGCCAAAGGCGAAAAGACATTTGTCAATCCACGCAATGCTGCAGCAGGCGCCGTGAGGCAGTTGGATTCCAACATTGCTGCGCAAAGACCGCTGAGTTTTTTTGCCTATGGTTTAGGCGAGGTCCTTGATTGGCCAGAAAGCATTCAACCGTTTCAAACGCATTTTGAATTGCTTCAATCCTTAAAGCACTGGGGATTTCCAGTTGCAGAACAGACGCGCTGTGTACAGGGCGCGGATGGGCTCATTCAATTTCATGAACAGGTCGCCGCTCAACGCGATTCACTGCCTTTCGACATTGACGGTGTGGTCTACAAGGTCAATGGCCTTCATCTTCAAAATCAACTGGGCTTCGTGACTCGTGAACCCCGGTGGGCGGTTGCACATAAATTTCCAGCCCAAGAAGAATTGACGCAAGTTTTGGACATTGATGTTCAAGTCGGACGTACTGGCAAACTGACGCCTGTGGCTAAGTTGGTGCCTGTGTTTGTGGGCGGTGTGACAGTGACCAATGCAACGCTGCACAACGAAGACGAGGCGCGTCGAAAAGATGTGCGCATTGGCGATACAGTCATTGTTCGACGTGCGGGCGATGTGATTCCTGAGGTTGTGAGTGTGGTCTTAGACAAAAGGCAGCCAGATGCTTCTGTCTTCACCATGCCCAAAATGTGCCCTGTCTGCGGCAGTCCCGCCATACGCGATGAAGGTGAAGCCGATTACAGGTGTACGGGTGGTTTGTTTTGCAAAGCTCAGCAAAAGCAAGCATTCTTGCACTTCGCGCAACGTCGTGCTGTTGAGGTAGATGGCTTGGGTGAGAAATTAATCGACCAATTGGTGGATGCTGGCATTGTCAATACATTGCCAGATCTTTACAAATTAGGTCTTACAGCGCTTGTGCAGTTGGAGCGCATGGCTGAAAAATCAGCTTTGAATATTTTGTCAGCGTTAGAGGCTTCAAAGTCAACCACCTTGCCGCGTTTTATTTATGGTCTGGGCATTCGCCATGTGGGGGAAGCAACGGCGAAAGAGTTTGCCAAGCATTTTGGTACCCTGGATGGCTTCATGAATGCAACGGAAGAGGCCTTGCTTGAAGTCGCTGATGTGGGGCCTGTTGTTGCCAAAAGTGTTCTTTCATTTTTCGCTCAACCGCATCATCAAGAAATTGTGGCCCAATTGCGCGCTTGTGGCATTCATTGGGATGAGGGGCCACCTGCAGAAAAAACACCCCAAATTCTTTCAGGTAAGACAGTGGTTTTGACAGGAACACTGCCTACATTAAGCCGTGATCAAGCCAAAGAGATGTTGGAGGCCGCAGGCGCCAAAGTGGCGGGATCTGTCAGCCAAAAAACAAGTTATGTGGTTGCTGGGGCTGAAGCAGGCAGTAAATTGGACAAAGCCGTTGCGCTCGGTGTTCCCGTTTTAGATGAAGCGGGATTGCTTTTGTTGTTAAAAGGAAATCAAGATGACAGTGCGTGAAATTTTGAAAATGGGCGATCCAAGATTGCTGCGTCAGGCACAGGCCATTTCGCAATTCAACACGCCTGAACTGCTTGAGGGCATTGCGGACATGAAAGAAACCATGTTGGCGGCCAATGGCGCGGGTTTGGCTGCACCGCAAATTGGTTGGGATGTTCAATTGGTGATGTTTGGCACAGGCCAGGTTATTTCTCGCTATCCCGATGCGGCGCCCATTCCCTTCACGGTGTTGATCAATCCCACCATCACGCCCTTAAGCGATGAAGAACAAAACGACTGGGAAGGATGCCTGTCTGTCCCTGGCTTGCGCGCCGTGGTGCCACGTTGGCAACACATTCGTTACACAGGATTTGATGAAAAAGGCAATGTCATTGACCGAACAGCTGATGGTTTTCATGCCAAAGTGGTACAGCATGAATGCGATCACCTGATCGGTATTCTGTACCCGCATCGCATACGCGATTTCACCAAGTTTGGTTTCAATTCAATCTTGTTTCCCAACCTAGCGCCAGAAAAGGCTGCTTAAAGTTTGGCCAATCGAGACAGCGCGGCCTGCAATGTTTCGTCTTTCTTGGCAAAACAGAACCGAATGACGTTTTGGTCAAAGCCGTTGCCATAGAACGCAGACATGGGAATGGCAGCCACGCCTATTTCTTGGGTTAGCCACTGACAAAATTTCGATTCGCCTAAGCTTTTCTCTGGCACCGACAGATTTGAAATGTCAGCACATTGAAAGTAGGTACCTTCACCTGGCAGCAATTTGAATTTTGTTTGCGCTAAGCCTGCCCTGAACAAATCGCGCTTGCGTTGGTAAAAATATGGAAGGTCTAGGTAAGGGCGGGGATCTTGCATGTACCTTGCCAATGCATGTTGCACGGGTGTGTTCACTGTAAACACCGTGAACTGATGGACCTTGCGAAACTCCGCAGTCAGCGCCGCAGGGGCAGCGACCGTGCCTACTTTCCAACCTGTTACGTGGTATGTTTTACCAAAACTCGACACCACAAATGCGCGATCTGCCAAACCGGGGTAACTTGAAGCGCTGTGATGTTGCAAGGGCGCATAGACCATGTGCTCATAGACTTCATCGCTGATCAATAAAATTTGCGTGGGTGCCAAAATTTCTTGAAGCTTCAGCATGTCTTCATGAGACCAAACCATGCCACTGGGGTTGTGCGGAGAATTGATGAGGATGGCTCGGGTTTTGGACGTCATGGCCGCCTGTATTTTGTCAAAGTCGGGTCTGAAAGTGCCGGGTGTGAGTGGCACGCGAATGACGACACCGCCTGCCATGTCTACGTTGGGAACATAGCTGTCATAGCAGGGCTCAAGCACCACCACCTCGTCGCCAGGATGCACCACAGCCAATAAGATGGTCAGAATGGCTTGTGTAGCGCCTGCGGTCACAGTGATTTCTGTTTGCGGGTTGTAATGACGTCCGTACAAGTTTTCAATTTTTGTTGACACGGCCTCTCTTAAGGGCAGTGCGCCAGGCATGGGCGGATATTGGTTCAGCCCCTCTTGCATTGCTTGTGTCACTTGTTGAACCAGCAAGGGGTCGCATTCAAAGTCTGGAAAACCTTGGCCTAGATTGACCGCACCCGCTTCTGCAGCCAGTGCAGACATGACTGAAAAAATGGTCGTGCCCATGTTGGGGTGTTTGGAGTTGAGTTGTGGCGTCATGATGTGTTTAACTCAAAGAATCACAGTTCGTAGTCATTGACATGGCCTGTCATGGCTTTGGCGACCAAAGCAGCCGTGAGTCGGTCACTCAGAAGTTCTGCAAATTGATAGACAAAGTTGCGCAGATAGGCGCCCCGCTTGAATGCCACTCGCGCCACGTTCTTGCCGAGTAAGTCACCCAAGGGCCGGGCGACCAAATCACCCACAGGGTCATCTTTAACGGCCATTTCCGCCACGATACCAACACCTAAGCCGAGGCGTACATAGGTTTTGATCACATCCGAATCAATGGCTTCTAAGGCAATGCGAGGGTGTAATTTTTTGCTTGCAAAAGCCGCATCAATGCGGGTTCTGCCGGTGAAAGAGGGGTGGTAGGTGATGAGTGGTTCTTTGGCAATGTCTTCAAGGTGAAGGTGTTTCTTTTTGGCCAAGGGATGGTCTGGTGCCAGCACCAACATGTGTTGCCACTCGTAACATGGCAAGGTGACCAGGTCTTCGTAATCGGCCAGCGACTCTGTGGCCATGCCAATTTCTGCGGTGTCATCCATCAACATGCGCGCCACTTGATCAGGCGAACCTTGGTGCAGACTGATATTGACATGGGGATACTGTTGTCTCAATTGGGCTACAGGCAGAGGCAACACATATCGCGCTTGCGTATGCGTTGTTGCAATCGACAGGGTGCCGTTGTCTTGGGCGCTGTATTGCTCGCCAATGCGCTTGAGATTGCCAATCTCACGCATGATGACTTCAATGCTTTTGAGCACATGTTGTCCGGGCTCAGTGATGCGCTTTAGACGTTTGCCATGCCTGGCAAAAATATCGATGCCCAACTCTTGTTCCAATTCGATGATGGCTTTGGATACACCTGGCTGCGACGTGTGCAGGGCTTTGGCCGCCTCGGTCAAGTTCAAGTTGCGACGAGCAGCTTCTTGAACAAACTTGAATTGATGTAAGTTCATATCAATAAACCTCAAAAGAATAGGTTTATTATGCCTTACAGATCTAAAGGGGACTTGGGTTAGTAGAAAAGATCATTCAATGGAAGAGAGTGCGATGTTTGCCATGGCTTGCGTTAACTGAGGCTCTTCGCCAATGGCCCGTCGTAAATCAAAGGCGATGTGCGGGTACTGTTCTTGAAGTCTGTTGATCAAACAAGGCAGATCTTCGCGCGCATGGCGACCCACGCCTAAAAACATCGGGACCACAGCAATGTGACGCAAGCCTTTTTGAACCATTTGTGCAACGGTGGTGTTGAGGTCTGGCTCGGTCAATTCTAAATAAGCACAAGCCACTTCAGCTTGAGGCGATTGATGTTTGATGTGCGCAGCAACAGCTTCGATGGGCAAGCGCCACAATGCGTCACGTGAACCGTGCGCAAACAAGATAATGCCTTTGAGGCTGTAATCCACTGTCATGATGACTCAGTCTGAACAAATTGAGTAATGGGCATTACTGCCGAAGAACCAGCCACCCAAAAGTAGCCAGAGAGATGAGGCTGTAAATGATGGCAGGCGCTGCAGCGGTTAACCATGGTTGCCAATTTTGCAAATTACCCATGAAGCCAAAAACATTGTTCAAAAGGTAAAAGCTGATGCCAGCCATCACCCCCCCAAAAACATAGCCTGCAATGTTGCCAGATCGAAAATGCAGGTAGGCAAATGGCAAAGCCAAAGTCAGCATGACCCAGCAGCTAAGGGGGTAGAAAACTTTGCGCCAAAACTCAATTTCGTAGCGCTGTGCGCTTTGGCCATTGGCCGCCAAGTGGCGCATGTACTGAAACAAGTCCAGTGTTTTCATTCGATCAGGGCTTAAAAGAGCCGCACTGATCATTTCGGAGGTGATCTCGGTTTGCCATTTCCATTCGGGAATGGTCAATATTTCAATGCGAGAACTCTGTCCATCGACCATGTGAAAAATGCGCCGATCGACGGGTTTCAAAAGCCATGCGCCGTCTTCTGTGAACTCTGCATGGGGCGACAGTGTGATGGATTTCAATCGGCCGTCACTGTCAAACTCACTGATGCGAATATTCTCTGGCTGGCCTGTGCTGCTCAATGCACGTACATTGACTGCAAACTGGGAGTTGCTTTGTTTTTCACGCAACCAAGCGCCCGTTTGTCCAACTGTGATTTGACCTTGGTAATGGGCCTTTAACAATTGCGCTTGTCGATCAGACCAAGGCGAAATGTAATCACCAAAAATGAAAGTGACGAAGACAAAAATCAAGCCCAACTGAAACAAGGTTTGGAGCGCTCGCCAAGGGCCAAGGCCACCGGTTCGCAGAATAGTGAACTCAGAACTTTGCGCAAACCGCGCCATGACAAAAATGGAACCAATGAGTACGGAAATGGGCAGCAACTCATACAAGTGGCTCGGCATCAGGAGTGCCACATACATCACAGCATGTTGAAGTTGATAGCCTTGAAACTTGTTTTTACTCAAGTTTTGCAGTTGATCGACCAAGTCAAAAAATACAAACAGCGCTAAAAATCCGATGGCCACAAAGCTGACGGCTTTGATGATTTCACCATGAATCAATCTGCGAATGGTTTTCATGCCAGAGCACCTCTTGCACCCGTTGAAGGTGATGGCATCAGGCTACGCCATGACAAATTAAAGTGTCTGATCAAGAGCCAACAACTTGCAAAAACAAAGGCGCTCCCATGCAGCATCACCATGTAAGCGGGGAGTGATGTTCGGCCAGACGCGATCCAGTTTTGTCCCACATTGACCATGTTGTAGTAACCCACAAAACAAAAGAGGGCTACAGCCAAATGGTAACTTTTGCCAACCCTTGGGTTGACGCTGGCCACCGCCAGACCCATGATCATGAGGTTGAAGGCAGCAAGTGCCAAGCCGAGTCGCCACGACAGTTCACCTAAATTAATTGCCGTGGGTTCTTTCAACAAGCCCAAGGTGCTGACCATTTTGCTTTGAATTTCTGTGTTTGAAAGTTTGTAGGAGGGGTCAATCAGCAATTGGTAGTTTTTAAATTCGGTCACTCTTACTTCGCCGGTTTGGTGGTTGCGAAGCATTTGCTGTCCTTGCTGAAGACTGAGAAATCGTTCACCCTTGAGCCATTCAATTTGACCTTGTCGTGCTGTTGTGATGGTTTCAATGTCACCATCTAGGCTGGAGACAAATACATGCTTGCCCGTTTGATTGTTCGGGCTGTCTTTGTCAATGAAAAACACACGTTTGCCGCCTGCTGACTCCTGAAATTGACCTGGTGCCACGCGCTCAATGTCATTGCGTTGCTCGTATCGGTTTCGCAAGTCAGAAATTTGCTGATTGCTCCAAGGCCAAACAAACAAAGCCAAAAGTGCAATGCCCAACAAGATGGGCCAAGCAAATTGAAACAAAGGCTTTGTGAAGAACATCAAACCTTGACCACTCGAAAACCAAATGACCATTTCACTGTCTGCATACATCCGAGAAAGTGTTGAAACTACGGCAATGAACAAACTCAGTGTCAGAATAGTGGTCAGGTGTCCAATCACAGTTAATCCCATCACCAACATGACTTCTGAGGGATTGACAGACCCTCGGGTGGCTTGACCTAAGGTTCGGATCAAAATAATGGTCATCACGATGGTGGCCAAAACCACGACCGTGGCACCAAAACTTCGGGCCAAGTCTTTTCGTATGGAAGAATGGAATAACATTGTTGCGCTGGAAAACCTCAATTATGAACTTCGAATTAAAAACACTCACACTGGCCGCCGCCGCCAAAACGTCCACGGACACCCTCATTGTCCTCATTTCTAACCAATTTCAAGCAGGCAAAGACCCACTTTCAGCCTTAATTGAAAAAGCCATCAAGGCAAAAGACCTTAGTTCCAAGGCTGGTCAAGTGCTTCAAGCCTATGGGATTGAGGGCGTCATGGCTGCTAGAGTCATGATTTTGGGCATTGGTGAAGGCACATCCGTCGATGTCAAGGCTGCCATGGCAACTGCTGCGGCTTCGCTTAAGGCGGCCAGCACAGCCAAAGTGCTTGTCTGCTTTACCGAAGCCGTCGAGACGCAAAGCTTGAAGGCAGCCATGCTGGCTTTGGCCGACGGTACCTACACTTACAACACCACCAAATCCAAGCCTGTACAGCGCCATTTGAAGCAAGTTCAATTTGGCGTGGTCAGCGCAGATGCAAAGCTGAAGACTGCCTTTGCAGAATCCCTCGCCATGGTCCAAGGTATCGAATTTGCCAAAGAATGGGCCAACCGACCGGCCAACCATGCAACCCCCACTTTGCTGGGCAAAGCTGCACAAGCATTGGCCAAATCTCCTGGCATGTCTTGTGAAGTCATGGGCCCCAAAGAGGTTGCCAAATTGGGCATGGGTTCATTCATCTCTGTTGCCCAAGGCTCCGCCGAGCCACTGCGGTTCATTGTTTTGAAATATCAAGGTGCCGCGAAGAACCTTGCGCCTACAGTTTTGGTAGGCAAAGGCATTACCTTTGACACTGGCGGTATCTCCATCAAGCCTGCACCAGAAATGGATGAAATGAAGTTTGACATGGGAGGGGCCGCCAGTGTGCTTGGCGTGTTCAAGGCCCTCAGTGTCTTGAAGCCTACGGTTAACGTGATTGGATTGATCCCAGCCTGCGAAAACATGCCCGATGGCATGGCGGTAAAGCCAGGTGATGTGGTCACCAGCATGAGCGGTCAAACCATTGAAATTTTGAACACAGACGCTGAAGGTCGTTTGATTTTGTGCGACGCATTGACTTATGCAGAGCGTTTTAAACCCCAATCTGTCATTGACATTGCCACATTAACGGGCGCTTGTGTTATAGCACTGGGTGCCATCCGCACAGGTATGTTTGCCACAGAGGATGGCTTGGCCGATGCTTTGCACAATGCTGGCAAAGAAGCCATGGATTTGTGCTGGCGTATGCCTTTAGATGAGGAATACGGAGAAGCACTTAAGAGTAATTTTGCCGATGTTGCCAACGTCGGCGGTCGTGCAGGTGGAGCCATCACAGCCGCTAAGTTCTTACACCGCTTTGCCAAGAAGTACCCATGGGCGCACTTGGACATTGCAGGCACGGCTTGGAAGGGTGGTGCAGCCAAAGGCGCTACAGGTCGACCTGTAGGACTATTGCTTCAATATTTATTGAACCAGCAAGCAAGCAGCAGCGCCAAATCTGGCGCCAAGCTTGCTCAAAAGTGACCAGGTCTGATTTCTCTTCATGACCCAAGTCGACTTTCACTTCAATGCCCCCGACAAATGGCTCTATGTCAGCCGTTTGTTAAGAAAAGCGTATGCCCAGGGCAAAAGGGTGGGGGTTTGGTGCGATTCGCAAACAGCCGAACGATTGAATCAAACTTTGTGGCAATTGAGTGCGACGGACTTTATCCCGCATTGTTTGGCCAGCGATTCTGTAGAGCAACTTCACCGTTCCAGTGTTGTATTGGCTGAGGACTGGGATGTGTTGCGTCAATTGACAAAGTTTGACGTTTATTTAAATTTGAACAATTCTGCGCCCTCAGACTTGGCCGATATCCCCCGTCTCATCGAGGTGGTGGGACCTGAAGAAGAAGATAAATCCAGTGCACGTCAGCGCTGGCGGCATTACACCCAACTCGGTTTCAACATCAATCGCCATGATTTGGCCGCTTCAAATCCGGCATAAGCCATTTTTTGTAAAAAAAAAGGCTTATCCATGAAAAGCCTCTTTGTTGCCTTTCAATTTTGCGGTATTGTTATGGCTTGCTTGATTGAAGCAAACTCACAATTATTTCGGAGCTTTGAATGAACTTGTCTTCCCTTAAGACCCCCTTGACAGCCGTCGCTGTTGCTGCTGTTGCATTGACACTCGTTGCCTGTGGCAAAAAAGGCGGCGATGACGCTCAAGTCATCAAAATCGGTCACGTTGGTCCTACCAGCGGTGCCATTGCCCATTTGGGTAAAGACAACGAAAACGGTGCCAAAATGGCAATCGAAGAGTTGAATGCTGCTGGCATCAAAATTGGTGACAAAGCGGTCAAATTCGAATTGTTGGCTGAAGACGATGCCGCTGATCCCAAGCAAGGCACTGCAGCTGCTCAAAAATTGGTTGACGCCAAAGTTCAAGGCGTGATCGGTCACTTGAACTCAGGTACCACCATTCCTGCATCACAGTTGTACAACGCAGCTGGCATTCCCCAGATCTCCCCATCTGCTACCAATCCTAAGTACACACGCCAAGGCTATGCAGGTGCGTTCCGTGTTGTGGCCGATGACGTGCACTTGGGCGGCACATTGGGCAAGTACGCTGTTGAAACACTCAAGGGCAAGAGCATTGCTGTCATCGATGACCGAACCGCTTACGGTCAAGGCGTGGCTGAAGAATTCGAAAAAGCAGTCAAGGCTGCTGGTGGCAACTTGGTGGCTCACGAGTTCACAACAGACAAAGCATCCGACTTCAATGCCATCCTCACAACCATCAAAGGCAAGAAGCCCGATGTTGTGTTCTTCGGTGGTATGGACGCGGTTGCAGGCCCCATGCTCAAGCAAATGAAGCAACTCGGCATCAACGCCAAGTTCATGGGCGGCGATGGCATCTGCACATCCGAATTGG
>JACCDK011154937.1_pt1 | contig 16222 bp, 10 predicted proteins | sample 7445871 | NCBI WGS metagenome assembly JACCDK01 (sample SAMN15323436, study PRJNA562643) | freshwater metagenome | isolation source: river surface water | place: USA:Blue River Watershed | collected 2017-08-15 | reverse complement strand
GTATAACCCGCTAGACGAATAATTTCCATACGATCTAATAGCGCCTCAGGAATATTGAGCGAGTTAGATGTGGCAACGAACATCACATCAGACAAGTCATATTCAACCTCAACGTAGTGATCTACGAATGTATGATTTTGCTCTGGATCCAAAACCTCCAACAAAGCTGAAGAAGGATCTCCTCGAGAGTCCTGACCCATCTTATCAACTTCATCCAATAGGAATAAGGGATTTTTAACGGCGACTTTAGCCATGCTTTGTAGTACTTTACCTGGCATAGATCCAATGTAAGTACGACGATGACCACGAATCTCTGATTCATCACGCACGCCACCTAAGGCAACACGCACGAATTTCCGGTTAATTGCCTTTGCGATACTCTGCCCAAGTGAAGTTTTACCAACCCCGGGTGGTCCTACTAGACAAAGGATTGGAGCTTTAGACTTATCAACGCGTTGTTGCACAGCAAGATATTCAACAATTCGCTCTTTTACCTTTTCCAAGCCATAGTGATCTTCATCCAAGATACGCTTTGCGGCTTGCAAGTCTTTACTAATCTTTGTTTTCTTTTTCCAAGGCAAATTAACTAGAATTTCAATGTAGTTACGGACCACACTGGCTTCAGCAGACATCGGAGACATCATCTTCAACTTCTTGATTTCGGAATTAGCTTTATCGAAGGCCTCTTTTGGCATTTTTGCAGCTTCAATTCGCTTAGCTAATTCATCAATATCCGCATTCTCATCTTGCTCCCCAAGTTCTTTTTGAATCGCTTTTACTTGCTCATTCAAATAGTACTCACGCTGACTCTTTTCCATTTGGCGTTTAACGCGACCACGAATACGCTTCTCAACCTGCAAGATATCAATTTCAGCCTCAAGCAGACTTAATAAGTGCTCCAAGCGTTGAGACACATTAAACATCTCCAAGATGCTTTGCTTCTCTTCTAGCTTCAACGTTAGATGTGCAGTGATTGTATCGGCCAAACGACCAGCATCATCAATCGTGGCTAATGAAGTCAAAATTTCAGGGGGGATTTTTTTATTAAGTTTGACGTACTGATCGAACTGCGTAAAAACAGTACGCATTAAAGCCTGAGTTTCGTTGTCATCCTCAGTAAGATCTGCAATCGGCTCTGCCTTAGCTGCAAAGCAATCAACAGTATCTGTAAAGCCAACAACTTTTGCACGATGCAAACCTTCGACCAACACTTTTACAGTGCCATCAGGCAGTTTAAGCATTTGCAATACAGTCGCGACCGTACCAACCTCGTATAAATCAGATTGATCTGGCTCATCCTTGTTGGCTGACTTTTGTGCAACCAATAGGATTTCTTTATTTCCTTCAGAAGCCAGCTCAAGCGCCTTAACAGACTTAGCACGCCCAACAAAAAGAGGAATAACCAAATGCGGGTAGACCACCACATCGCGCAAAGGCAATAATGGCATCAAACCAGAGTCTGGTGAAAAAGTAGGTAATGTTTGCTCTTTCATGGGAACACCTTCAGCGTTGGTTCCGAACTGCTTACACAGTTCACTAATACCAAGTAATTGGGGTCATACGCTGGCGCTTCAAGTGCCAGCGCAAAATATTTTATGACTACGAATTGCTTAAATTACTAAAAACTTAGCTTGCTGACTCTGCTAATTTATTTTCATCCGAATAAATCATGATAGGTGGATTTGCCCCACTAATCACGCCCTCGTCAACCACCACTTTGCTCAAGTTTTGTATAGAAGGCAAATCAAACATAATTTGCAGCAATGAATGCTCCATAATGGAACGTAAACCACGTGCACCAGTTTTGCGCTCTAAAGCTTTCTTAGAGATTAAACGCAATGCCGGTTCACGGAACTCCAATTCAACACCTTCCATCTCAAACAATTTGGCAAATTGTTTGGTTAAGGCATTCTTTGGCTCGACCAAGATTGTCATTAAAGCATCTTCGTCTAAGGATTCTAATGTTGCAATTGCTGGCAAACGACCAACAAACTCAGGAATCAATCCAAACTTAATCAAATCCTCAGGCTCAACATCACGCAACACTTCACCAATTGCACGAGAATCTTCTTTGCTCTTCACTTCAGCACCAAAACCAATGCCACCTTTTTCAGAGCGACGACGAATAACCTTATCTAAGCCATCAAATGCACCGCCACAAATAAACAAGATGTTCTTGGTGTCCAACTGCACAAACTCTTGATTCGGATGTTTACGACCACCTTGTGGTGGCACGGAAGCCACAGTACCTTCAATCAATTTAAGTAAAGCTTGTTGCACGCCCTCGCCTGAAACATCACGTGTGATAGATGGATTGTCAGATTTACGAGAAATTTTATCGATTTCATCGATATAAACGATACCACGCTGAGCCTTCTCAATATCGTAATCACATTTCTGCAAAAGTTTTTGCATGATGTTCTCGACGTCTTCACCCACATAACCTGCTTCAGTCAATGTAGTCGCGTCAGCCATCACGAAAGGCACATCCAATAAACGTGCCAATGTTTGAGCAAGCAATGTTTTACCAGAACCAGTTGGGCCAATAATTAAGATATTGCTTTTAGCAATCTCAACATCATCTTTAGATGAAGGTTGATCTAAGCGCTTATAATGATTGTAAACAGCAACAGCTAAGCTCTTCTTAGCCTGATCCTGACCAATCACATATTGACCTAAAATTTCGCAAATCTCTTTTGGAGTAGGTAAGCTTTTCTTAACACTTTCTTCTCCGTCAGGGCTTGATTGCCCCTCTTCAAGAATAATGTCATTACAAAGATCTACACACTCATCACAAATAAATACTGACGGGCCAGCAATAAGCTTTTTAACTTCATGCTGACTTTTGCCACAAAACGAACAATAAAGTAGTTTTTCGTCTGTTACTTCAGTAGTCATTCATTGTTCCTAATTACGAGAGGGAGCGGTTATAGCAAATATTAAACAGCGTCGGAACGGCTGTTAATGACACGATCAATCAAACCATAGCTGACTGATTGATCAGCACTCATGAAATTATCACGCTCAGTATCACGATCAATCTCATCCGCTGTTCTACCAGTATGATGTGCCAAGATATCGTTAAGTTTCGCACGCAAATAAAGAATTTCTTTTGCGTGAATTTCAATATCTGTTGACTGACCTTGGAAACCACCTGAGGGCTGATGAATCATGATGCGTGAGTTAGGCAAACTAAAACGTTTGTTTTTTGCACCTGCCGCTAATAAAAAGGCACCCATGCTAGCTGCTTGACCAATACATAAAGTGCTTACATCAGGCTTGATAAACTGCATTGTGTCATAAATAGACATGCCTGCAGTCACTGAACCACCCGGTGAATTAATGTAAAGGTAAATATCCTTATCAGGATTTTCAGCCTCTAAAAACAACATCTGAGCCACAACTAAGTTTGCAGACATGTCATTAACTGGTCCAACCAAGAAAATGACACGTTCTTTAAGCAATCTAGAATAGATGTCGTAAGAGCGCTCACCGCGACCGCTCTGCTCGACCACCATTGGAATATAACCAAGACCTTGAGTCTCTAAATTAGATTCCATTCCACCAAGTTCTGGATGATGTTGCTTATGCATTAAGCATTCCCCATTAAATCATCAAATTTAACTTTTTTATCTGTTGCTTTAGCTGCAGCTAAAACCCAAGTAACAACATTCTCTTCAGTTGCTAGCGCTGCTGGCTCATCAAGACGTTTAACATCATCATAGTACCAACGCACTACATCTTCAGGACGCTCAAAGCTTACTGAGAATTGATCAACCATTGCTCGAACTTGATCAGCATTGGCTTGTAAAGAATGCTTGTTAACTAAATCCATCAATACCAGACGTAATGTTGCGCCACGTTTAGCTTGCTCTTCGAACATCGAAGGCTCAAGCGTTACATTAGCTAAATCCACACCGCGTTGTTGTAGATTTTGACGTGACATTTGCATCAATCGATCAATTTCCATGCCGATTAATGCTTTAGGCAATTCAAACTTAGCATTACTTACCAATACATCAAACACTTGCTCTTTTACCTTAGCGCGAACACGTTTTTCAACTTCCTGACTTAAGCTTTCTTTAATTTCAGCTTTCATTTTTGCAACATCACCATCAGCAACGCCTAGGTTACGCGCGAAATCAGCATCAATTTCAGGTAGTTTAGTTTCCGCAACTTCTTTTACAGTCACTTTGTAAGAAACTGTTTTGCCAGCTAACTGCTCTGGTTGGTGGTCTGCAGGGTAAGTAATATCGAATGCTTTTTCAGCATCAGCCTTCAAACCAGTCAAATTGTCATCAAAATCAGCAACTCGACCACCTTCACCTAAAACCAAATCAATGGTTTGGTTGCCAGTGCTTTCAACTTCCTGACCATCAATAGACGCCGAAAGGCTTAATTTAACCTTATCGCCCTTTTTGGCAGCGCGTTTAACAGGTGCAAATGTTGCACGTTGTTTAATCAATACATCTAATGTTTTTTGCACATCAGCATCAGACACTTCCAATACTGGGCGCTCGATCTTAGCTTTACTTAAATCAGCAATTTCAACTTCAGGGAATACTTCAAATGTTGCAACATACTCAAGTTCAGTCGCAGCTTCGGCGAATGGCTTGTGCTCAATATTTGGGAATCCAGCTACGCGCAATTTATGCTCTTCAACACCTTCAGAGAAACTACGCTCAACAGCATTACTTAACACTTCATCGCGCACTTGTGCGCCATATTGTTGCTGCACCATATGCAATGGCACTTTACCAGGACGGAAACCCTGTACTTTTGCAGTACGACTCAACTTATTAATACGTTGATTCATTTCATCTTCAAGTGGTTTCATCGGCACGGTTACCGTCATACGACGTTCTAAGCTGCTAATGATTTCAACGGTTGCTGACATGAGCTGTGTTCCTTAAATTCTAGAAGTGTGTTCGTAAAAATGATGAATTTAACGGGATATTTTTATTATAAAAATTTTACCCGTACCATTCGCTCAAATAATAAAGCTGGGAATTATAGCACAGGAGATTTTTTTGATAACGCGCCAAAAGACAATAAAAAACACATTAAAAGCATTATTGCGTTAAGGCCATGCAACCAAGGTCGAGCTGAAAAAATTAAGTGTGTTTATTTTGAATCAAAACAGATGGTGCGAAAGGAGAGACTCGAACTCTCACGCCTTGCGGCGCTGGAACCTAAATCCAGTGCGTCTACCAATTCCGCCACTCTCGCAGGTAGTCATAAAAAGATTTTTTTATGTTTCATTCGGGAGCTAACCCCAACGAAGGCACGCATTATATAGCAATGTTCATCTATGGAAAACACTTAAATCAAAAACTCCATTTAAATATGAATCTAAGCTTAAAATTGCTTGATATCGGCACTAGATGTAATATCCCAGTGGTCAAGATAAGGTTAAATAAATATTGAAATCCATTAATCAAAAATACTATCACATCACTATCCTAAGCGCTTTGTGCGCTTTGTTGCTGGGTTGCGGCTTTCAAACATATAAAGCCAAGCCTATAAATCCTTTGTTAAATAAAATTCAATTTGACGAACAAACCCCTTTAAATGAAAAATTTAAAGAATATCTTATTCTACAAGGCGTTAATCCAGAAGCTTTACCGATTAAATCTTGGGGGCTTGAGGAATTAACCTATAGCGCACTATTTTTTCATTCAGATTTAGACCTGGCTCGAAAAGAATGGCGTGCTGCACAATCCGCAGAAATTACCGCAAGCCAAAGTATAGATCCAAGTTTTTCAACAAATGTTGGAAAAAATACTATAAAAAATCCCGATGAAAACCCATGGACTTATAATTTAGGAATCGATATTGGAATTATTACGGCTGGGAAAAAAGAAGCAAGAATTGATCGAGCATTAAGTCTTTCAGAAGCTGCAAAAATAAAAATTGCTCAAACAGCATGGCAAGTAAGAACTAGGCTAGCAAAATCTTTAGTTGAGTTTGAATTTTCTAAAGAACAAAGCAAAGCGTTGCAGCAAGAAGTTGACCTCAGGCTTTTAATTGTAGATATGCTACAAAAAAGACTAGGGGCAGGAATTGCGTCAAGTACAGAATTAAATAATGCAATAATTGCCTTAAATAAATCGGAGCAAGCTCTTGCAAGTGAACAAATTAGAACCCCAATTCTTCAAGCTGCTCTTGCTTCTGACTCAGGACTTCCACTTGCAACTTTCCAATCATTAAATCTTAGCGAAAACATACTCAATAAAAATCAAAATCAGATGGTTAGCATTGATATAGATTTTCAAGAAACCGCAATGTTAAACAGGCTTGATCTTCGTGCATCATTAGCAAAGTATCAAGCAGCTGAAGCTAAACTGAGACTTGAAATTGCTCGCCAGTATCCTGATATAACTCTTAGCCCAAGTTACAGTTATGAGCCGGATGGAAAGTTTTGGGCATTAGGAATCGGTAGCTTAATAACATTAATCACAAAGAATAAAGGATTAATTGCCGAAGCAAGTAGCTTAAGGGATGTTGAAGCTGCTCAAATTAATGTTACTCAAGCAAAGATAATAAGCGAAGTTAATCAAGCAAAGGCTTACTACATCAAAAGTTTTGAGGCTATATCCAGATCCGAGAAGTTATTTGAGTCTCAAGCCACCAAAATGAAGCAAATAGAGCAACAATTTAATTTAGGAGCTGCTGATCGATTGCAGCTAACAAATACAAAACTAGAAGGCATTATTGCTCTTCAAAATCAATTAACTAGCCGTTATAAATTCCAAATGGCTCAAATTGCACTTGAAGACAGCCTACAAAAACCACTAGAAAATAAAATTAGAATAGAAAAAGCAATCCCTGAGAACTGAAATCAAAGCACAATAAATAAGCTAAACACAAAGCAAACCTAACAATGAATAAAAAAATTACTATAGTTATCGCAGCGCAAACCGCTCTCATCATTCTGTTATTTTGGGTATTGGTTCAGTACGCTAAAGATGAATATCATGCTTATAACGAAGCACAAGAAGAAGAAGTCGCTACACCTAACCGGGTCAACTCGAATAAGGGCTTAACGTTTGTATCACTAAGCTCCGAAGCTCAAGTTCAAAGCGATATTAAAACAACGTCGCTCCAACCGACCGAACATCAAAACACATTAAACACTCTTGGCACCGTCATTAACATTGATACTTTAATTGAGCTGAGAACACGTTATTTAAATGCAAAAGCTAATGCAAATATTGCACACGCCGCCCTCACTAGCAGCCAACAAGAGTTCAAACGTATGCAACAACTCAATCAAGACAACAAAAACGTGTCTGATCAAGTTTTATTAAATGCTCAAGCCATTTACAAATCAGACCAAGCAAAACTAGAAGCAGCTGAAACAGAAGCCAAGAATATTCGGGACAACATCCGTCAAAACTGGGGAGATACCTTAGCTGCAAACGCAACAAATGAAATCAATAACGAAGAATTTAAGAAGCTTCTTTCCCATCAAAATGTATTAATTTTAGTTAGCTTTCCATTGAACGAATCATCACATAAAGCTAACAAGAATATTAATGTCTACCCAACAGGGACCTCAATCAACCTTGCAAAAGCAACTCTTTTTTCTGAGGCACCACTTGCCAACCAAACAATACAAGGGGTTACTTATTACTATACAGCCGAATCTAATAAACTAAGATCTGGCATGCGTTTAACTGTCCAAATGGATGAAGACGCCAGTCAAAACTCAAATTCAAAAGAATCAGGCTTACTCATCCCCAACTCAGCAGTGGTTTGGTATGGTGGAAAAGCTTGGATCTATAAAAAACAAGACAACGAAAACTTCGTTCGATTGCCGATTAGCACTGAACGGCCTTACAAAGGTGGCTGGTTTAACGAATCTTCAATCATTAAAGCCGATGATGAAATCGTTACCAGCGGTGCACAATTACTGCTTAGCGAAGAGTTCAAATATCAGATTAAAAACGAAAACGAGGATTAATCTATATGATGTCAGCACTCGTTCGTTTTTCAATTCGTTTTAGTGGCGTCATTATTGGACTAGCTAGTCTAATTGTTATTTATGGCATTTATAGCCTGACTCGAAGCAATTTAGATGTATTTCCGGAATTCTCACCTACTCAACTTATCATCCAAACAGAAGCACCGGGACTCTCTACAGATCTAGTTGAAAGACTGGTAAGCCAACCTATAGAAAATACAATTTCAGGCACTGTCGGTATTGAACTCATGCGTTCACAATCGATTCCGGGCTTGTCAGTAGTTACTGTTATTTTCAAAGAAGGTACTGATGTTTACCGCAACCGACAAGTTGTTGCTGAACGCCTGGCCATCTTAAATGGCAGACTTCCAAATGGGATTACACCCAACATCACACCACTTACTTCTGCTGCGAGTACAGTAATGGGCATCGGCCTAAGCTCCGATAAGCGTTCATTAATGGAACTACGCTCAATAGTTGATTGGACACTTAGACCACACCTAATGGCTGTTCCGGGAGTGGCAGACGTTAATGTTTTTGGTGGTGAAGTTAAAGAATTCCAAATTCAAATTAATCCTGAAAAACTGACCTTATATAATCTTTCGATTCAAGATGTTGTAATGGCTGCAAAGAAATCAACTGGAGTCAGGGGTGCAGGATTCATCGAAAATAAAAACCAACGAATCATTATCAATACTGAAGGGCAATCGATTACACCAAACCAACTGGGCCAGGCTGTATTAGTCCACAAAAATGGTCAAACTATAAGGTTAAGTGATGTAAGTGAGATTGTAGAAGGACCCAAACCCTCCATTAGCGCTTCTGCGATTAACGGAAAAACTGGCATTTACTTGTCGGTACAAGGTCAACTTGGTGCAAATACTCATGGAGTTACTCAAGATTTAGAAAAAGCCATTAAACAAATCAAACCCTCACTAGAGGCTGAAAATGTAACTTTACACGAGGGTTTATTTCGTCCAGCAAACTTTATCGAGACCGCAATTAATGGGGTCAGAACTGACATTCTAATTGGATCAGTACTAGTCATTACAGTACTGTTCTTATTCCTGTTTAATGCAAGAACAGCTTTTATTTCTGCCACTGCAATTCCACTTTCTTTATTAACCGCGGTTGTAGTTTTGAGTTATTTTAAAATTGGCCTCAATATTATGGTCTTAGGCGGATTAGCAATTGCTCTAGGTGAGGTTGTTGATGATGCCATTATCGATACAGAAAATATTTTTAGACGTTTACGAGAAAATCGTTTAATAAACAATCCACGACCAATTTACCAAGTAGTATTTGACGCATCAATGGAAGTGCGTAGCTCTGTCGTCTACGCCACAATTATTGTGGCGATGGTATTTATGCCTTTACTTACATTAAGTGGTGTTGCTGGCAAATTATTTGCGCCGCTTGGTTACGCTTATATCTCAGCGATTCTTGCATCTCTAGTGGTCGCCCTAACGTTAACACCAGCACTGTGTTATTTACTTTTAGGCAAAGCAAAATTAGAGACAGAAGACTCACCCATTATTCGTCGAATTAAAGCGTCTTATACCAAACTTTTACTGCGTATAGAGAAGCAATACAAAATGACGATTGCCTCGGCAATCGTATTCATTGCTCTAGGCTTGGGTACGCTGCCACTATTTGAAAGTCAATTTATTCCAAATCTGCACGAAGGTCACTTTATTATGCACATGACCTTAGTTCCGGGGAGTTCGGAAAAAGAATCGCTACGAATTGGTAAAAAAGTCGCTGAATCATTAAGTCAGATTAAAGGTGTTCGTAGCATTGCTCAATGGGTTGGCCGCGCGCCAAATGGTGCTGACACATTCGGTACACACTATAGTGAATTTGAAATTGAAATTGGCACACTGTCAGGCAAAGAGCAGAATCGTATTCTAAAAGAAATACGACAAAGACTTTCCGGGACAGACGATGATCACGACGACAAAGATTCTAACGGCCCTTCACCGCCAGGCTTTGTAGGTGTGAATTTCGCCATCAATACATTCCTAACTGAACGCATTGAAGAAACCATTTCTGGCTACGCTGCATCTCATGTCATTAATATCTATGGTAAAGATTTAGATGCCTTAGATCGTGATGCACAAGCTATTGCTGGGGTAGTTTCAAACATTCCCGGGGCAGCCGATGTACTTGTTCAATCTCCTCCTGGCACGCCTCAATTATCGATTCGCTTGCGTCCAGAAAAACTGGCTCAGTGGGGTATGCAACCGACTGATGTCCTAGACACTATTCGTGCAGCCTATGAAAGTATGCCTGTTGCTCAAGTCTATCAAGACAATAGTGTCGTCAGCGTCAGCGTGTTATTAGGTGAAAACTGGCGCAACAGTATCAATGAAATTAACAAATTACCAATCATCAACAACGAAGGTCGTCTAATTCATTTGAGTGACATCGCTGATGTTAGTCAAGAAAATGGCAGATCTAAAATATTACATATGGGTGCAAAACGCATTCAAACCGTAACAGCAAACGTACAAGGACGAGACATACAAAGCTTTACAGACGAGCTAAAATCTAAAATAGACAAAGAAGTAAAGCTTACTTCGGGCAATTACCTTGCATTTACTGGGGAAGCTGAAGAGCAAGCAAAGTCGAGAGAAGATTTAATTGTGCATTCAGCCTTAGCCACCGTAGGGATTTTCTTAATGCTCTACATCGCCTTTGGTAGATTACGGAACTTACTTCTGACTTTTGCAAATCTTCCATTCGCTCTTATTGGCGGTGTATTTGCAGTAATGTTTACTGGAGGTTGGATATCTCTTGGCTCTTTAGTAGGCTTCGTTACCTTATTTGGAATTACCCTGCGCAACTCAATCATGTTGGTTTCTCACTTTCAACACTTAGTAGACCATGAAGGCATGGTATGGAATTTAGAAACCTGTATACGTGGTTCGTCAGAACGACTTCCATCAATTTTGATGACAGCGCTAGTCACTGCTCTTGGTTTACTCCCTCTAGCCATCGGCAGTGGAGAGCCTGGGCGTGAGATTGAAGGCCCAATGGCATCTATTATTGTAGGTGGCTTAGTGACTTCTACTATTTTAAATCTACTCATCCTACCAACCATCATGTTGCATTTTGGTCGCTTTGAAAAACATCAGCAAACCTAAGAAAAAACAACTGAGAGACCCATAAAATGTTCTGCCGTGAATGTGGAAAAGAATTAAGCGACAAAGCTGTTATCTGCCCTAACTGCGGCGTACCAACAAATGTTAAGCAAGCACACCAAGATAACATCCCCAATGGCGTTCGAGGCTGGAGCTGGGGAGCTTTCCTCCTAAACTGGATTTGGGCAATTGGCAATAACGTTTGGTGGGGGCTGTTAGCACTCATTCCCTACCTAGGTCTTATTGTTGCAATTTGGCTTGGTATTCAAGGCAGAGAGCTGGCTTGGAAAGCAGGCAAATGGGAGAGTGTCGAACACTTTCAACGCGTTCAAAAACAGTGGTCAAAGTGGGCTGTGATTATCACGTTAAGCATAATAACTATGAGCGCTGTCATCATGTACTTGGTTTTTCATCACTTCTCCAAAAGTGGCGATTTCAACGTTTAATTAATCTAAGCCATTAGCTTGTTCCAAAGGGACTTTACTTCGTCAGCATGGTCTTGAACTAAACTCGACGCCACCTGTGCTTTACTGTGCCCTTGCAAGCGAGAAGCATGTTGTAATTTGCGGAATGCCAAATAAGCTGACGCCACTCGACTAGCTGCTTCTTTTTCAATAATACCTAATTCAGCTAATTGTCCCAGCAATGCAATATTGCCTATATTTTCCGTCAATTCAGGATACTGATGTGCATGCGCCAATACCAAAAACTGAACCATAAACTCCAGATCAATAATGCCGCCTTCACTCTGCTTAAGGTCAAAAATACCTTCAGCAAGCACATGATTAGCACGCATTCTGTGCCGCATATCAACAACAGACACTTTCAAGGCGTTAAGATTTCGTGATTGCGTAATCACATCATAACGAATCTGCTCGAACGCTTGCCCAATACTGACATCACCCGCACTGAAATTTGCTCTAGTAATTGCCTGATGCTCCCAAACCCAAGCTTTATGTTGCTGATATTCCCTAAAAGCCTCTACAGAACTAACTAATAACCCACTCGCCCCATCTGGGCGCAACTGTAAATCCGTCTCATACAACATTCCTGCCGCTGTCAGACTATTGAGCCAGTTATTAATGCGTTGTCCAAACCGCGCATAAACCTCAGCTGCATTTTCAGCTGGGTCATCATATAAGAAAATAATATCGAGGTCTGAGGCATAGCCCAATTCCTTACCTCCTAATTTGCCATAGCCAATCACAGCAAATTTGGGCTCATCTCTATGCTTTCCTCGTAAAGTTGGCCAAATTGTCTCTATCGTCACATCTAAAATTAAATTAGCAAGCGCACTTAAATAATCTGACAGCGCCTGTAAGGGCAATTCCCCAGCCACATCTTTAGCTGCAAATCTAAAAACAGCGGCATGTTTAAAATGTCGCATGACATCCATTTGCCTTTCGACATCACCCTCCACCTCAGCAAGGCGTCTCTTTAGTTCATCTCGCATTACACTAAAGTCAGGCACCGCATATAAATGCTGTGTATCTAACAATTCATCCAACAACACAGGATGCTGAGTTAAATACTGAGCCAACCAAGGACTTGCGCTTGTTAACTTAATGACTAAATTGAGTGCTGCTGGATACTCAGCCAACAAAGCCAAATAACTAGCACGACGGCAAATACTCTCCAACAAATCAGAGACTCGCATGAGCGTCATGTCTGGATCAGCCTCTTTTGCTGATAAAGTAATCACTAAAGGCATTAGGGCATCAAATCGCTGGCGACTCAATTCGGGCAGCTGCTTGTATCTAGCGCTTTGATGCAGACTATGTAAGCGCCTTAGCGTCTCAGCAGAGTCGACATAACCTAAAGCGGATATGCGCACTATCGCCTCTTCATCATTGACTGCACCCTGCCATATTTCTGCAACTTGTACATCTTCAGCCTGCCCATCTTTAGGATCGCTGAACACTTCCGTAAAATGTTTATCAACAATCGTTCGGTGTGCATCAATCTGACTGCGCAGCTCATTCCAATCATTACAATTCATCGCCAAAGCAATGTGCTTTTGCCCTTCTTCCGATGTTGGTAAGGTTTGAGTTTGCTGATCTTCTTGATATTGCAGGCGATGCTCTAAATTCCTCAAAAACACATAAGCTTGATTCAAAGCATTTACGGTCTCTGCTGGCAACAAATTCTTTTCTTTAAGTAGTGCCAATACACTCAAAGTTGGACGAATTTGCAAGCTCACATCTTGGCCACCGCGAATTAACTGAAAAACCTGTGCAATAAATTCAATCTCACGAATACCTCCGCGACCAAGCTTGATGTTGTCATGCATATCACGCTTATTAACATCACGCTGAATCTGAACTTTTAAATCGCGCATCGATGCAAAAGCGCCGTAATCAAGGTATTTGCGGAAAACGAAAGGTCTCAACAAATCAGCCACTTGCTGTGCAGGACCAGCAATCACGCGACCTTTAATCCATGCATACCGCTCCCATTCCCGACCTTGATTTTGATAATACTCTTCCAACATCGCCAAACTACAAGCCAGCGGCCCTTCAGACCCATATGGACGTAATCGCATATCAACACGAAACACAAATCCATCTTCAGTAATTTCATCAATCGCTGCAATCAGCTTTTTAGCTACACGGGTAAAGAATTCATGATTGCTTAATGTGGACTTTCCAGATGATGCGCCGTTAGTTTCACCGTCTTCTTCAAAAGCAAAGATCAAATCAATATCAGACGAGACATTTAATTCAAAACCGCCCAACTTACCCATACCAATCACAATTAATGATTGGGTCTGGCCGCTTTCACCTATAGGCTCGCCATATTGTTGAGCTACCATGGGATGGATAAAACGCAGTGCAACATTGACTGCCACTTCAGCCAAATCACTCATCGCCTGCATCACTTCTTGCAAACCTGCCTTGCCATTTAAATCTCGAGTAATTACCCGCAACATCACCCGCTGCCTAAGTTTACGCAATGATCGTTTTAAACTGACTTCATCGTTAATCTCATGTGTTGATAAATATGCATGCATATCACTTACTAAATAAGGCTGTTCAATCTCTGACACCAACTCAGCTAACAAACGCTCATCACTCATCAACAATCGCTGAATAAATGGACTGCAAGCAATGGCGTGCTGGATAAATTCAGGATATTTTTCTTGGGTATTCATGCAATAAATTTCATTCAATAGACAACTAAATTAGCTCACCCAATATTAAACCCTGTTACTAGGAAAACGCTATCCCAAAACACAAGATATCGGCATTTATCAGAACATATGCATTTCAAGTCAATCAAACGCATTTCGGGTAAAATATCATTTTATTAATCGCAAGCGTCTCATGTCATCCCTACCAGAAGAAATCACTCGTCGCCGTACCTTTGCAATTATTTCCCACCCTGATGCGGGTAAAACGACGCTTACTGAAAAACTATTATGGTTTGGTGGTGCAATTCAAGTTGCCGGTGAAGTACGTGGACGCAAAGCAGCACGTCACGCGACGTCTGACTGGATGGAACTCGAAAAACAACGTGGCATTTCTGTCACCTCATCTGTGATGCAGTTCCCTTACCGTGAGCACATGATTAATTTGCTAGACACACCAGGCCACGATGATTTCTCTGAAGATACTTACCGTACTTTAACGGCAGTCGATTCGGCAGTAATGGTCATCGACTCTGTTAATGGTGTTGAGGCGCAAACCATCAAGCTACTTAATGTCTGCCGTATGCGAGACACACCTATTATTACCTTCATTAACAAACTAGACCGAGAAAGCCGCCCGCCTATCGAACTACTAGATGAAATTGAATCAACACTCGGCATGGAATGCGCACCAATGACTTGGCCTATTGGCATGGGAAAAGGTTTTCGTGGTGTTTATCACTTATATAACGATGTCGTTTCATTCTTCGATCCGCGTGCTGAAAAAGGAACGTCCGAAGTCATTGAAGGATTAAACAATCCACGCCTAGATGAATTGCTAGGTTCACAAGCAGAAGAACTTCGCATTGATATTGAATTAGTCCGTGGCGCATCCAACACATTCGACAAAGAACGCTATTTAAGTGGAAAACAAACGCCTGTGTTCTTTGGTTCGGCGATTAATAACTTTGGCGTGCAGTCTTTATTAGATGCTGTCGTTGAACTCTCTCCAGCACCACTTGCACGTAAAACATCGTCTCGTGAAGTTGCACCGGATGAAACGAAATTTTCTGGTTTTGTGTTCAAGATTCAAGCCAATATGGACCCTAAACACCGCGACCGTATCGCTTTCTTACGTGTTTGCTCAGGCCGATTTGAACGTGGCATGAAAATCAAACAAGTCGCCACAGGCAAACAGATTTCCGTCAACAACGCCATTACCTTTATGGCGCAAGATCGCACTACAATGGACGAAGCATACTCTGGTGACATTATAGGTATTCCAAACCACGGCACCATTAAACTCGGCGACACTTTCACCGAAAATGAAAACTTGAAATTTATCGGCATCCCATCTTTCGCCCCCGAGTTTTTCCGCCGTGCACGTATCAAAAATCCAATGAAGATGAAGCAGTTGCAAATCGGACTGAAGCAGCTATCGGAAGAAGGTGCAGCACAATTATTCCGCCCACTGCTATCTAATGACTTAATTTTGGGTGCAGTCGGTATTTTGCAGTTTGACGTGGTGGCACACCGTCTAGAGCACGAATACGGTGTTGACATGATATTTGAGCCCTACGACTGCCATACCGCGCGTTGGCTAAAAGGCAGCGACACTGATCTAAAAGCAATCGCTGACAAATACGGGTTTAACGTGGGACTAGATAGCGCTGATGATTATGTTTATCTCGCACCGAATCGCGTGAACTTACAAATGGCGCAGGAACGTTACCCAGAAATTCAATTTTTAGAAACTCGCGAGATTGCCTAAGCCCCTCATCAAAATTGATTGTCCCTGCGGTAGCAGTTCTCTGTATCAAGATTGCTGCGAACCCTACCACCTAAGCTTAAGCGCACCAAATGCTGAAAAGCTAATGCGCTCACGCTACAGCGCTTACGTATTAGGTTTAGAAGATTATTTACTAAATACTTGGCATCCAAACACAAGGCCGCAACATCTCAACCTTGCCAACGACCCCACTCAAT
>JACCDK012097682.1_pt1 | contig 16230 bp, 18 predicted proteins | sample 7445871 | NCBI WGS metagenome assembly JACCDK01 (sample SAMN15323436, study PRJNA562643) | freshwater metagenome | isolation source: river surface water | place: USA:Blue River Watershed | collected 2017-08-15 | reverse complement strand
GCAAATCAGCCAGGGGCGGGCTAAAGCCCACAGGCCCGCCCCTTTTATCGTAGCATTATTATCAACTCTATACAGAAGCGACGATTCAATCTAAGAGCAGTTATCCAAAAAGTCTAATCTCTATTTGGCTACTTTTTTAATGCGGTTGTCCTGGAGGATTTGTAAGATCGTTTATAGAAAATCAAGGTCATTTATGATGATAATGTTAAGAAAATGCTTGATTGTCGCAGCCCTTTGATAAAGGTTTGGCTATACAACAAAATCTCATGACATTAATAATTGCTTTACATATATATTGGTATAGTTTTTATGATACATAATTTTTTAAAATTGATGTGATATGCAGATAAAATTGCAAATGGGCGAGAAAATGAATCTTGGTAATGCAGCTAAGAGACAATTGCATGTCATTCAGACATACTACAAGATGATATCAATCAATAATGCACTCTCTGATAAGGATGCATTTTTTAAAGATAATAAGGTTGTTACAGGCATTATTATTGGTGCTGTAACACATCAGGGTAATATCATTGCCGGCGATATATCTAAATTATGCAACCCTCTAAACTATATATTATTACCATGTGAATTATTAGCTTTTAGCGCTGTTAAAGCATTGCTTAAGAATGATAAACCTACTCCTTTCTCAATTGCAGCTGATGTTGTGTTTGGTACATTGTTATTTCTACCACGCACTGTTAACCTTATTGTAAGGTCAATATTGGATGTTATCATTAATATTCCGATTGGATGCGCATTATCTCTGATAAATTTTGTAAAAAAAGAAGGTGCGGATGTGGCTGTAGAGGAAGATAAAGATAAGGATAAAGATAAGGATAAAGATAAAGATAAAGATAAAGATAAGGATAAAGATAAAGATAAAGATAAGGATAAAGATAAAGATAAGGATAAAGATAAGGATAAAGATAAAGATAAGGATAAAGATAAGGATAAAGATAAGGATAAAGATAGGTTGGATGATAAGACGTGGAGAAGTGCTGTTACTGCACAAGGTACTGATAAAAAAGGTTTTGCAAAATAATAGATGTGTACAAGTTCTTAGATTAACCTGCGAGACTAAAGTTGATATGCTCTATTTTTTGGGCTATAATTTGGTTTCTTTTCCACTTAGGCATGGATCGAATTTTTTTTAAGTCCAATATACCATCTATAGCAAATGGTTCGATTTTGACCATAGCAGTGCCAGGTTTAATCATCCCCAGTTTAGTTGCAGCTTTTTGTGAAACATCCAGCAGTAAGTCTCCATGATAAGGGCCTCTATCGTTAATGAGGAGTACTACTTCTTTGTTGTTGTGTAAATTAGTCACCTTCACAGCAGACATAAGTGGTAAGGACTTATGCGCAGCTGTGTAGCTATTTTTATTAAATGCAACACCAGAGGCGGTTTTTCTTCCATGCCATCTACCTCCATACCATGATGCTCTTCCAATTTGCACTCTTTCATTAGAGTGCTTTTGTGAAACTCTACTGCAAATGGCAAGTTGTGCGTTGCTCAAATCATTGTGTGCATTTGAATGCCCTGTGGTGATGCACTTTGAATCTTCCAGAAGCTCCTCATCTATAGTGCGCTTTAGAAGAAGTTTATTTTGTGTTTTAACAGAACCATGGAATTTTTTTTCCATATTTTGTGTTGCGTCCTGAGCATTTCTTTTTGCATCAAAAGCATACCATGTAGATTTGCCGTATTCAGTAGAAGAACACCCAATGATTTGCATAGAAAGCAGGAATAAAAAGAATTTTTTCATCATAACTTGATTTTATTTGATATATTCATTACACTTAATGCAAAAAATTGCGACCTGTTCCACTTCATGATAATATCAAAATTCTTACTCACTTCATATGCAAGCAATTTTCCGCCTTCACCTTCAGTAAAAACAATCATCCTAGCATCTGATATGATGCACCTTTTTTCATCTAAACTACAGCTTTTTGGCACATCTTTTAACTCTACTGGCCTAAAATATACACCATAATCCTTCTTCCATCCATTAGACTTCAAGTAATTAGCAGCTGATGCAATCACATCTTGTGTGGAATGCCAAATATCTGCCACACCATCTTCATCATAATCCACAGCATATGCAGCATAGCTTGAAGGCATAAACTGTATCTGCCCCATAGCGCCAGCCCAGGATCCTTTTAAATTTTCATATTGTAAATTGTCATTGACTGCGATCACAAGAAGTTTGAGGAGCTCTTTTTCAAAAAATTCCCTTCTACGTCCTTCATAAGATAATGTAGATAATGCATCTATAACATTAAAATTACCAGCTCTTGTCCCGTAATCGCTCTCCATACCAATTAACGCCACCACAGCTTCTGGATTTACATCATACAGTCCGCATATTGTGCCTAATATCGCTTTATTCTGCGAAAAAAATTCCATTCCTTTAGTAATTTTCTCTTTTATTCCTATAATACCAAGATATTGGTGAAAATGCATTTTGTGCTCTGGTTGATTTTTATCCAGCTTTATCACTTTTTCAATATATTGGGCTTTGGAAAATGTATCCAAATCAAACGAACTTAGATTACTGGAAAGTTTTTCCTTAATAAAACAATCTTTCCAGCCTTCAAAATCATTGAAGATGCACTGAGCAAAACTATGCCAACAAAGAATATTGCTAAGCAGCAGGATTTTTAGATAAATAATGAATCTTGTCTTTTTCATGTTTTTGTTTCTCCGCATCATCCATAGGATCTTTTTTAATTGATATGTTAGGCCACTGACTAGATAGCTGGCGATTTAGCTCTTGCCAAAAAATATTTGAGTCTAAGCCTGGTTGTATAGCTTCTGCCGGGCATGCTGGCTCGCACACACCGCAATCAATGCATTCATCTGGATTAATTGCCAGCATATTCTCACCTTCATAAAAGCAATCTACAGGACAAACTTCTACACAATCGGTAAACTTGCACTTGATACAATTTTCTGTAACGACATAAGGCATATTATTTTTTGCTTGCAGAGCGTATAAAAAGGGTGTAACATTAAGTTTCTTATAGCAGACTTGCTTGCAATTTGCAACACAAATCTGCTTTTAAGTAAATTTAATGCGGATGTGGCGGAACTGGTAGACGCACTAGACTTAGGATCTAGCGCCGTGAGGCATGGGGGTTCAAGTCCCTTCATCCGCACCATTTAAAAATTAGCGGTATTTTAATCTGTGGCACACTTTTTAGTTTTATCTGTTGCTGGAGCACTAGAAGATTCTTTAACTCAAGAATCTTTGTCTGTGATCTCATTGTATGGGCACACATTTGACAAAATCACTATACCATCACTACAGCATCTGCCTTATGCATTGAATAAATTTAGCGAAGATAATGATTATGAGGCTGCAATATGTATATCAGTAATAAGCAAAAGCCCTGTTCATGATCATGATGCGTTGTATAGTGCAACTGTTGCTGCAATATATGATTACATACAATATTTTGGCCGTCCAGTTGGATTTGCTTTGATCAAGAAAAAGCTGTCAAAAGTGCACTTAATGGATTATGTCAAAAAAATTACCAAAGATACCTGCGAAATGATTTTAATGGATAGAACTTTTTATTCTCTAGAAGAGAGGGGTTACAGTGATCGATTCCAACGAAATTAAAACAATCTTTTCAAAGAAAATCTTGGAAAAAAGAGCAGCAAGAATATTATGCGTACAGTCTATTTATGCATTAATTATCTCAGATACTATCCAAAATCCAGATCCAACATTGCTAAAGATAATCAATACGCATCAAGAGCAAGAAGATGACATCATAATTAAGGATGTGAATTACAAATACCTAATACACACTGCCAGATTTTATGCGGAAAATAAGGAGTTTATAGATTCTATGGTATCGCGACATTTATCATCTGATTGGTCTGTTTCAAGATTGCCAATACTAGTATACAGCATTATTTCAGCAGCTGCTTCAGAGATATATCTTGACAAAGAAATTGACAAAAAAATTGTTATTAATGATTATCTGGAGATAGCAAAAATATTCAACCATGATGGAGAAGTTGGGTTTATTAATAAAATTCTAGATAATATCTAAGAGCCCGCATTCAGAGATTTTTGTAATAAGATCAAATAATATGGCAAAAGAAGAAGATAAATTATCATTCGGTGCGCTAAGCAGATTAATAAAGTTATTCCAGCTGCAACGGATGTCTTAGCAGCTAAGCTTGAGCAGGATGTAGGGGTAAAAAGATGTATCGACACCATTAATGCAAAAGCTATAGGAGTCCCGTCATGCAATAGCTCGCGGCTGTGACCTAGTCAAACCGCCATGGTAATTAAATTCTCCCCACTATACCACAATAGTTTAATACCTGTGCCTAATTAGAAAAAACTATTGCAATCATTATATTTTGTATGCTAAGGTATACTTGAATTGCTTATTACCAATTAAAGAGGAGATATATGTATAGCAAAGAGTTAAAAAATGTTTATAAGTCTTGTATTGTTGCGATAATGTCGGTGTTTTTGTTTTTATCTGCTCCAGTGCACAATACTATTGCTGCAGATACAGCTGGCGAGAGTGCTATCAATAAGATTCTATGTAATGCAGTTAATCAGCTGACAGGTGGTATAGGTAGGGCAATTGCTATTATTATCATTATATCACTTGCTATTATGTTGTTTGTCGGCAAGGTAAGTTGGGGTATGGCTATAGCAGTTGCAGTGGGCATGGGTATTTTATTTGGTGCAAAAGATGTTGTGAAGCTGTTAAGCGGTGATACTGCTTGTGTTTAACGATGCATCTAGAATTATTATATCAGATCTTACTTAGTTATTTAATAGGATCTATTCCATTTGGCCTCATATTTGTTCGTCTTTTTAATAAAACAGATGTTAGGCTTCATGGTTCTGGAAATATTGGTGCGACTAATGTTGTCAGAGTAGGGGGCAAATTAATTGGTGGATTGACTTTGGTCTGTGATGGTCTCAAGGGCATTGTTGCCATTTACGCATCTAATATAATATATGATGTTAATCCGCTGATAATAGGTTTTGTAGCAGTTTATGGCCATATTTTCTCTATTTTTTTGAGTTTTAAAGGCGGCAAAGGTATTGCAACTTATGTTGGCGTGATTTTATATGTTGAACCGATCATTGGGTTACTATTTTTATCTGCCTGGGCAGTTTTGTTTGGTTTGTATAAAATTTCATCATTATCAGCATTAGTTGCTGTTACTATTTCAACAATCGCATTATTATGCACATATCGCAATAATTATGAAGTTTTTGCTATTCTATCTGTATATTTTTTTATTTTATACAAACATTATCCAAATATTCAGAGGATAATTGCTGGGCAAGAGAAGGGATTTTGATAAACTCATGAAGAAATAATAGACCTATTGCATAACTCATAAATGCGTGAGGAATTTTTAGAGAAAAATGCAGATGAGTAACGCAACGTATTAGATCTAGCTAAAGCGCTGATAAAAAGAGTTGCGCTAATATTTCGTCTTTCTCAATAAATTTTTATCCATTTTCCCTTGCAATATATCGATATTCCTTCTGAAAAATAAGTGAAAATTTATGAGAAAATACTTGGTTTTCTTAGCAATTTTATAAAGATTTAGCTGTATCAGATATTCTTCAGCACAACCTTTTTATGGCATTAGCTGTACGAAGCATACCAATCGATCAAATCTTGCATTTCATCAAAATTTCCACTGCAGTGCAGCACAATATCGCATCCCGCATCAAGTGATTCCTGAGCTCTTGATGTCATGGATGCAGAAAGTGCACCCATACATATATCATCAGTCATTATTAAGTTGTTCCGAAAGTTCAAATCATTTCTAATAAAATCAATAGATGGTTTTGATAATGTCACACATTTTTCCTGATCTAATGCGTCAAATTTCACATGCGCTGTCATGCTCCAACAATCTAGATGAGAAAGCTTGCTAAAAACTGCAAAATCTGTTTTCTTTAGCTCTTCAATGTTGGTTTTTACAACAGGTAAATTTTCATGACTATCACATAAAGCACGGCCATGACCTGGGATATGCTTTAAAATAGGCTGAACGCCCGCTGCTCTTAACCCTGCAATAGCTTCTGAGCAAAGTGCAACAACGTCATCAACATTTGCCCCAAAGCTGCGTGTTCCAATCACTGCATGTGCATCTGCATGCAATAAATCAGCAACAGGTGCCGCATTAGTATTGATGCCTAGCTTTATTAACTCAGAGCCAATCTCGAAATAATTCTGAAAAACCGCTTTTTTTGCAAATTTCAAACCTTTTTCTGCGATTAAATCGGAAAAATACTGCGAAGACTCATATTCTCTGATGGCGATGGGTGGCTTAATTCGTGCCACCCTACCACCTTCTTGATCTATCATAATTGTGATGTTCTCATCATTTGATAGCTCTTTTAAGCTAGCAGTCAGATCTGATAGCTGAGTCGCAGATTCTACATTTCTGGCAAAAAGTATAAATCCATACACTTTGTTGGCCTGAAAAAAGCTCTTCTCTTGCTCTGTTAAACTGCAACCAGATAAGCCAAAAATAAAAGGTAGCTTCTTCATCACAATTTCCCAAGCGCATGCAGCATAGTATAACCAAGAGCAGCTGGAGACTCTGCAACATAAATGCCAGCAGATTTCATGACCTCTATTTTGGCATCAGCAGTATCTTCACCACCAGAAACAATAGCGCCAGCATGCCCCATACGTTTTCCAGCAGGAGCAGTTTTCCCAGCTATAAAGCCAACAACAGGCTTTTTCTTCTTGTTCATGCGTATAAATTCTGCGCCTTCAACTTCAGCAGAACCACCAATCTCACCTATCATGATTATTGCTTCTGTTTGATCATCATTTAAAAACATCTCTAAACAATCAATAAAATTAGTTCCATTGACAGGATCGCCACCTATACCAACACATGTTGTTTGCCCAAGTCCAGCTTTAGTAGTTTGGTCAACGGCCTCATATGTTAGAGTTCCAGAACGCGACACTATCCCTATATTACCTTTTTTATGTATATACCCCGGCATAATACCAATCTTGCACTCATCCGGAGTGATAATGCCTGGGCAATTAGGCCCTATTAAACGTGTGCTAGAGCCAATCAGAGCTCTTTTAACCCTCACCATATCAAGCACTGGTATACCCTCTGTAATGCATACAACGAGTGGAATTTTCGCATCTATAGCCTCTAGTATCGCATCTGCAGCAAAGGCAGGTGGAACATATATCACAGAAGCATCAGCTCCTGTTTTTACCGCCGCCTCAGCAACAGTGTTAAACACTGGAAGGCCTAAATGTGTTGCACCGCCTTTGCCTGGGGTCACACCACCTACCATCTTAGTACCATATGCAATAGCTTGCTCAGAGTGAAATGTGCCCTGCGCGCCTGTATAACCTTGGCATATTACTTTTGTATTTTTATTCACTAATATAGACATATATTTACCTAAAATTTATCTCAAAAAAATTATTTTATTATTTCAAAGCATTGACAGCTTTTTTTGCAGCATCTTCTAGATTTTCAGCAGCAATCAAATTCAGTCCAGATTCAACAAGCATAGCACGCCCTTTTTCAGCATTAGTACCCTCTAACCTTACCACAACAGGCACAGTAATGCCAACAGCTTTAGCAGCGCTAATTACACCTTCTGCTATAATATCACACCTCATTATGCCGCCAAAAATATTCACTAATATGGCCCTTACATTTTGATCTGACAATATAATCTTAAATGCCTCAGTCACTCTTTCTTTTGTTGCACCACCACCTACATCTAGAAAGTTTGCAGGATCACCGCCAAATAATTTGATTATATCCATAGTAGCCATAGCAAGACCAGCACCATTTACCATGCAACCTATATTGCCGGACATTTTAATGTAGTTTAAATCATGGCTTTTCGCCTCAAGCTCTAACGGATCTTCTTCCCTTGGATCATGCATAGATGCTATATATTCATGTTTAAAAAGTGCATTACTATCAAAATTCATTTTAGCATCCAGTGCAACAAAAGTTGATGCTGCAGTTGTAATAAGTGGGTTTATTTCTATTTGCGATGCATCATACTTCATAAAAGCATTATACATTCCCACAAGAACTTTTGCAAAATTCTTTGCAGCATCCCCCTCAAAACCCAAAGCAAAAGCCAATTTCCTTTGATGAAAACTTTGCAATCCAACAATAGGATCAACGTAAACCTTTATAATAGCATCAGGATTGCTATGTGCCACCTCTTCTATATCCATACCACCTTGTGCAGAGGCAATAAACACCAAGCCAGATGTTTGCCTATCCAAAAGCAACGAAAGGTAGTATTCTTTTTTGATATCAGAGCCAGATTCCAAATACAGCCTGCTTACAACCTTGCCTTCTGGGCCAGTTTGCTTAGTTACTAAAGTTTTGCCAATTAACTCAGACGCCGCAGCCTTTACTTCTTGCTGTGACTTGCAAAGCCTTATACCGCCTGCTTGCCCTCTACCACCTGAATGAATTTGGGATTTGACCACAACCACAGAGGATTCTTTTTGCAGTTCATTATATGCTGCTTCGGCCTCAGCTAACGAAAATGCGACAAGTCCTTTTGGAGTATGAATGCCAAAATCAGAAAGAATAGCCTTAGCTTGATGCTCATGTATATTCATATAAATCTCTACCTATAAAAAAATTATTAAACAACCAATATTTATAATTAAATATGTTACAATGGTTTTACCACAATATCAAGTCGAATCCAATGCCTAGGGTAATAAAAATATACTTTCTTGCATATCTGCTGTTAGATTGAATGGTCGATTCTGTGCAAAAGCTTTAAAAATGCTGCAAGCTAATATTTGTGTTGCCTTGTTGAATGCTAAATACTATCGTTTTATTACGTATCTCATCTGCCATAATAAATCTAAGATGAAGCAAAAAACATGATAGATCAATTAGTTCAAGTTAATCAATCTCAACAATTAAGGGTATCAACACACCTCAAACAATCATTATCTATATTAAAAATGTCAAATCCAGAGCTAGAGGAGTTGCTTAACACCACAGCTCAAACCAACCCCTTTATAAATAACGTCACAAATTATAGCAATTACTCCAATTCATCATGCTCCAACATATTAGATGCTGTAGAGCATCAAAAATCTATATATGAGGTGATCAATGAGCAAATACACCACAACTTTTTATCTGATGCTGAAAAAAAGATAGCTTTCTACATCACATCATTAATGGATGAAAACGGCTATATGAAAGCAAGCATCGATCACATATCGCACAATATACAAATTGCCAAAATGGAAGTAGAAAGAATTTTAACCATCATGCGATCTTTTGAGCCAAGTGGTATATTTTCTAACTCAATTAGCCAATGTATATATATGCAAATCAATGATTTAGGCTTGATGACAGGTGAAATAAAAGACGTGATCATGCTTATGGATCAAACAGATTTTTCATGGGGAAAGGTAAGAAAAACATTCTCTTTTTCAGAAGAAACGATTAAAAATGTAATAAAGATTATAAAGAAAACCACGCCATATCCAGCTAAAAAATATATATCAATCAACAATAAAAATACTCCTATTGATGCAATCATCATTGTGAATCCAGATAATTCAATATCCGTTGAAATTATGCAATATTATTGCCAAAATACTATTTTAAATCACGAATATTTTGAAAAATTAATGCAATCGATAAATAATAGGCATGATAAAAAATATTGTACAACACAATGGAAAGAAGCGCTTTTTATATCTAAGGCTATAGAAAAAAGAAATAAAACCATATCAAAAGTTTTGCAATATATCATTATGAAGCAAAGACAATATTTTTTATATGGCATCAATTATTTAAAGCCAATGAATTTATCTGAAATCTCCAAAAGCATAGGTTTGCATCAAAGCACAATAAGCAGAGTATCTGATAGGGTAATTGAAACGCCTTTTGGGATAAAAAAGATCAAATTCTTCTTTTCATCAGAAATTAAATCTACAATATTTGAAGATTCAATTTCAAGCACTTCAATCCAAAATAAAATAAAAAACATAATACTATCAGAAAATAAACCATTGAGCGACAATCAAATTATGGACATTATCAATGAACATGGCATGATAATATCAAGAAGAACAATATCTAAATACCGGAAAATTATGAATATACCACCATCGCATCTAAGGAGGGCTTAATGTTGCATTACATATTGATAGCCTTAGTATACATTATATCTTTGCAAGCGCATGCTGAATCTAGAATCAAGGATATAGTGCATTTTGAAGGCATCAGAGACAATGTGTTAATAGGTTATGGACTTGTTGTTGGATTAAATGGAACTGGTGATAATTTAAAAAACACAGGCTTCACAGAAAAAGGTTTAATAGACTTTTTGGAAAAACTGGGTGTTAACACAAGAGGTGCGAGCTTAAAAACAAAAAACATAGCAGCCGTTACAGTCACAGCATCACTGCCAGCATTTTCACGCTCCGGCTCCAGAATATCAGTTGATGTCAGCACAATTGGAGATGCTAAAAGCTTAAAGGGCGGCATGCTTCTTGCAACTCCATTACTCGGCGCTGATGGGGAAGTATATGCAGTAGCTCAAGGGCCGCTTAGCATTGGTAGCAAGCCAGCAGATGAAGATGGCAAGCAAGAAAGCAGCAATCCAACACTTGGTTTTATTGCAAGTGGTGCTATCATAGAAAAAGAGATAGATTTTGATTTAAACTCAATGTCAAAAATTAATTTAGCACTCAAAGAGCCTGATATAACAACAGCAAGATCAGTTGAAATAGTAATCAATAATGCATTGCGCAACAAAGTGGCCACAGCAAAAGATCCCGGTACTGTAGAGTTAGTTGTACCGCAAAAATATAAAGGCAATATCATGGCACTGTTAGGTGAGATAGAAAATATCACTATATACCCAGATACCGTAGCAAAAATAGTGATAGATGAGGCTACTGGCACGATAGTGATAGGGCATAACGTGACAATCAGTAGCGTTGCAATAGCCCAAGGCAATTTAATGATAAAAATTGGCGAAGATGAATCTTTTATCAAAAGCATCACAAAAGATGCTTCTAAAGCAGATAAGCAAAAAGGTCAAGATATAGCAATCATGCCGCAAGCAACAAGATTAAGCGATCTAGTAAATGGACTGAATGCTCTTGGCGTAAAACCTAAAGACTTAATTGCTATACTGAAAACCATCAAACAATCAGGAGCACTGCATGCAGAAATTATTGTTAAATAGCATTTTATTTATTTCAATCATTACTTCCACTCTGTGTTATGGTCTAGATGAAGCCAATCAGGAAGTTGTCTTAGAGTCTTCAAACAAGTCTATTAAACAAATTGCCTCAGATATGGAGGAGTTACTCTTGCTGCAGTTCCTAAAAGAGCTGCACAAACCATCAGAAATATCGGAAGAAAAAAGCAGCCAAATGACTATGCAACAAGAGCTGCTCGTTATGCAATATGCAACCCTCATCTCAAAAAAACATTCTTTCGGCATAAAAGAGCATATAGAGAATAAATTAAATAATATAAATTATAAATATCAACAAAATCAGGTTAAAAATGGAAAATCAAATTAAAACTGTTATTCAATCAGCGAATGCATTGATCGATATTTTAGAGATGGAAAATAGCGCTTTATCTATGCAAAATAAGGAGAGTATTGATGATATTGTGCAGAAAAAACAAATTTTATTCGAAGAATTTCAAAAAATTCTTAGTATTTCTGAATCTATTATATTATCTCCAGCAAATGAAAATGATAAAGAAGAACTCCGACAAAGCATTGCAAAGCTAAATAAACTTACACAAGAAAATCATTTTAAACTTGCTAAAGAGATATTATTTAGGCAAGAATTATTAGATGTAGTCTCATTGATGCTAAATAAACAAGAATGTAATTTATATGATAAAAAGGGCCAAAAAAATAAAAATGATAACAACACATATGTTTCAATGACTTTAGATGAAATAATATAAACAAAGAGGTGTTTTTATGCTTACTAACGCTCTAACTGCATCTTTGAGCAGCCTATCAAGAAGCGAGAGAGAATTTACAGTGATCTCTCAAAATGTTGCAAATGCAGATGATAGCAAATATTCTGCATTACAACTGAATACAAGACCAGCATTTTCAGGCAACATACTTTCTGGTGTTGATATAGTATCAATAAGTTCTAAAGTAGATGAAGTCTTGCAAGGCAGGTTGTATGAAAGAACTGCGCAGGCTACATATGATGAAGATATTGAGCAGTACTATCAACAAATTATTGCAGAGTTTGGACCGCTTGTAGGGAACTTGGGATTAGATAAACAAATACATAGGCTATTTACAGCATTAGATAACGTTTCATCACAACCATCATCTGTGGGTATCAAGCAAATAGCTGCTTTAGAGCTAAAAGAGACAGCTGACAATCTATCAAGACTTGCAGGTCATTTATATCAAATGCAGCTTGACATAGACCAAAGGCTATACACCACAATAAGTGAGGTCAATAAGTTATTAAGTGATGCATTTATATCATCCCAAACGATGAAAGGCGTGCAAAATGGATCAATTGAACGTGTGAAATCTGAGCAAGATTTTCGTTCCAGTATAGAAGAATTGTCACAATATTTTGAATTATACACATTTACTGATGAAATGCAGCGTTGGAGAGCATTTTCCAAGCAAGGCGATACACTTGTTGGCGATATTAGGTATTTTTTAAAATATACACCTCAACAAACAACAAAAAACTTTATAGATGGATCAGAACTTAATCCATTGATGATTAGTGCTTATAATCAAAGCGGGTCTGATTTAAATATAGATCACCCTATGGTCAAAGCTGCATCATCAGGGCAATCGGAAAATCGTTATAACAGCGGCAGAATTGGTGCATTACTCAATGTTAGGGATAAAATTATACCAGAACTTTTAAGCCAGATAGATAATCTTGCAAAAAACTTTAAAGATCACTTTAATCAAGCGCATAATTTAGGATGTGGATTCCCTCCACCAAACACATTGACTGCAACAAAATTAACAGGATACAATGATATCCCTGGCATCACTGGGAAGGCAAGGATTGTTATATTAAATGATCAAGGAATTCAAGCCCCTGGCATCACACCACTTACACTAGACTTTGATAAACTTGATACAGGCGCTGGGGAGGGCAATGGCAATGTTAGCGGCATTATGCATGAAATTCAGTACCATTTTGGCAGCAGGATGGTGCTTGATAAGTCTGTATCCTTAGGGAGCCTTAGCGATATTAAACTTGCATCAAAAAGCAAATCTATTGACCCCAATAGCAATTTTATCTTAGATTTAGAACTATCGAATTTTTCACAACTTAACACAGATGTCCAGATATTGTCTGTCACTGCTGCAGATAGTCTTTCTAATAATATATTAGGCAGTTTTAATAATACATCCGCTCTTATACCAAAAGGTGCGATTACAAGAACTGGTGTAAGCGGACCTTCTATATCACTTGCTATACCTGCTACAATCAATTATCCATTTGAAATCACTTTAAATGTTAATGCAAATGATGGGGTAAATAACGACACATCTACTTTCAAGTATATTATTACAGCCCCTATTCCAAATGAAATTAACGGTATAATTAATTATAGGTTCTCAGTAGATAGCAAAATTAACCCTATGGATCCAGGCACCATTAATTTGCCGCCAATACCAGCTGCTGTTCTTTATACCACTCTTGTTGATCAATATGGAGCGCATACAAACGTGGATACTTTATCCAAGGGACTGATGAAAATTTCTACTTCTGGATCTAATTACAGAATTGCTATAGATAATATGGATAGCAAATACCTTGGTGAATTATTAAGCAACTCACTGCAAAATGAGAAGAATTTTTCTTCCTATTTTGGCCTAAATGATATTTTTGTTAGAAATGATGATCCTATTCACTGGTCAGACACTAAGAATACAGCATTGTTTTTAAATGTAAGAGATGATATTGCGCAAAACACTTCTTACTTAAGCAGCGCAATGATCATGGACAAGATCAATACATCAAATCCAGCAGAAGCTACTTATGAATATCATATTAATATTGGTGATAATGCTGCAATTCGAAAAATGCAGGAGCTGTCTACAAAAAACATATTCTTTGCAAGTGCGGGTGGTCTTGCAGCTGTGGATATAAGTATTGGCAGATATACTGAATCTATTATTGCGTTCACAGCAAATATGCATGATTTTACAAGAGTTAAGGGTGAGCAAAGCTCTTTATTAAGAGAAGCAATATCTGAAAAAATACAAAATATTCGTGGCGTTGATGTAAATGAAGAAATGATGAAAATGATCATATTTCAACACTCATATGCAGCTTCTGCCAAAATAATAGGTGTAATAAAAGAAATGATGCAAACCATGATTGCTATGTTTAATTGATGAGGTCAAAATATGGATACAGAATTTAGAACTACGAACAATTTTGTTGCAAGCAAGCTAAGCTCTTCTATTAGCACTAATCAAGGTAAGTTATCTAAAATTAGCAATCAAATTAGTAGCGGCCAAATTGCGGATAATTATACTGATATCGTAGGCTTAACATCTATTGAAGGTTTTTTAGATAATAAGTTCAGTGAAAGCGTTCTAGAATCCAAAATTAGAAATAACACAATGCTTTTATCAAAACTTGGTGAAACAGAAAGGGTGCTAAACTCTTTTTCCGATTTGACAATGAGATCATTAAAATTACTGTATCAAATGCGTGATCCCACAGCTGCACCAAGCATTAATTCCGAGCCACTTGTAAAAAATATGCTAGATGAGATAAAAGTATTGCTCAATGCATCATTTCAAGGGCAAAAGCTATTTGCAGGCTTTGCAACAGGCATTGCAAATGTTGTGGGGGATATTGTCAATAATACCAATATCATAGCAAGCGTGCCAACAGCAAATTATTATCTTGGAGATTATGGAGTGTCCAAAGAGCTTATATCTGGTGATAGAAATATATCATATAGTATAACAGCTGCAGATCAGGCTTTTCAGAACCTAATAGCTGCACATCATTTGATGCTTTCAGGAGATACGTCAAGAGCACTTGATATCATCAATATAGCCAAGGTAGAAATTGGTGGATTAGTCACAATGACAGGAACTCACAATATCGCTGTGCAAAATCAAATCGGCATAGATAATGCAAAATTACAGCAATTAAAACTAGAAATATCAGAAGTAGAAGATGTAGATATAATGAAAAAATATATGGAATTATTATATTTGCAAAATCAGTTGAAAGCCTCTTTCTCAATAGCAAATCAGTTGAAAGATATGTCGTTAGTTAACTATATCAGATGAAAATAGGTGCTTTTATGCTAAATTTTGAAATATTTCATAATGATACAAGGAAATCTATAATTATTCCATCTAAATTTGGAGATTTGCAGATTAATGAGGATAAGGCAATTAAAATGCCAATTGGTATTATAGGGGTTCCAAACACCAATATCCTTGCTTTAAGCGTTTGCCCTATACCAAAGCTTTCTCAGTGTTTTGTATTGCAATCATTACAAGATAGGGACACTAGTTTCCTCATCTTTCCTATTAGCATCCATAACCCTCCTTTATATAGTAGTGCAGAATTGCAAAACGCCAGTTTATCTATTGGAATATCTATACAAAATGTAGCAATAGCAACAATATTATGTAAAAATCAAGATGGATCAATTACAGCAAATTTAAGAGCACCACTTTTTTTTGATACTCATGACTGTGTAGGTGCGCAGTTCGTTATGCCAAACAATAAGATACCAACTTCGTATCCATTAGACTTCTTGCATAACTGCTATAGCTAAAGCGCTGATAAAAAGACTATGAAAATCAAGTATTTTTCGTAAATTTTCACTTATTTTTCCAGAAGGAATATTGATATATTTCAAGGGAAAAATGGGTAAAAATTTATTGAGCAAGATGAAGATGAGGGTAGTCTTTTTATCAGCGCTTTGGCTATATATATCAGATAATAATACTACTAGCTGATTTGCATGTGCCAAAAAGGCTTTTGGCACGTTTGGGCTTCCCCAAACGTAGTGCAAATCAGCCAGGGGCGGGCTAAAGCCACAAGTGTTGAAAGTTAAAAATCATAATCTATCCTTCACTAACTCTAAATTTCCGCCCGATAATATAATTAAATCTCGTATTTTTTCTTTTTCCAACTCTAATATGAATTGTAGCAAAGCTATCT
>JACCDK010467025.1_pt1 | contig 16245 bp, 13 predicted proteins | sample 7445871 | NCBI WGS metagenome assembly JACCDK01 (sample SAMN15323436, study PRJNA562643) | freshwater metagenome | isolation source: river surface water | place: USA:Blue River Watershed | collected 2017-08-15 | reverse complement strand
TCAATGCTTTTGAAGTGGGATTGAAAAATACATTTCTTAACGGCGACCTGATTCTGAACCTCGCGGCTTATTACGCCAAGTACAACAATTATCAGGCAAACAGCCCAGACTTCGTAGCGGGTGTTCGCACCACACGCCTGACGAACGCAGGTTCGGTATCGACCCAAGGTTTTGAAGTTGATTTTGTTGCAACGCCATTGCGGAACTTTAACCTTTCGGGCGGTCTTGCTTACAACAAGGCACAGGTCGAGAATTTCCGTTTGCCACCAGGTGCGGATGCAACGCAATTGGTCGCCAAGGGCACACCTTTGGCGAACGCGCCAAAATGGAAAATGTCGCTTGGTGCGCAATATGACATTGAGACTTCCGGCTTTGCGAATATCGAATTGGGAAGCCAAATCGCAATGCAATCCGACCAAATTTACGAAGCAAGTGCGAATCCGGCGGTTCGCCTTGGTTCGACAGTGGATGGTTATGCGATTGTCGATTTGTCCGCAGCTCTGGTTGATCCCAATGATGGTTGGCGCGTAGCGTTCCAGGTTAAAAACCTGTTCGACAAGAGCTTTGCATCTTCGATCGTGTCGGGTGGCCCTGGCGGTGCATATCGCTACATCATCCCTCGCGAAGCAGACCGTTATTTAGGCGTCACTGCGAAGATTAACTTCGGCGCAAAATAAACTGAATCGTAAATTCTAAAATGAAAAGGCTGGAATCCACATCGGGTTCCGGCCTTTTTGGTATTTAGGGCGCTGCGCAGAAGTTCGACGAATACCCCCATTGTGATGACTAACAACGTTTACAACTGTAATCGAATCGATTACAGTTGTAGTCGGAGAGTGGAGCATGTCATCAGAACGTATCAGCGACGCTGAATTAACGATCATGGAGATTTTGTGGGAGCGCGCACCGCTGACGGCTACGGACGTCGCCGCGCGGCTGCCACATGACCGTGCATGGTCCCTACCTACCGTCAAAACTTTGCTCTCTCGATTACTTAGCAAGGCTGCGGTCGCACATTGTGCCGATGGTCGGCGTTTTTTGTACTCACCGCTCATTGGCCGTGACGATTATGTCGCGCATGAATCGAAACGGCTCGTGGACCGCTTCTTTGGTGGCAAATTCATGCCATTGTTCGCGCATCTGGCGGAGCAGGAAAATCTTAGCGCCGCCGACATATCCGAAATCGAAAGATTATTGCGGGAGATGAAATCATGAGCATCGGCTTCATGGGCACATGGCTGTTCGATACCTTTGTGATGACCAGCATGCTGATGCTCGCGGTTTTACTCGTGCGCGGGCCTATAGCGCGACACTTTGGTCCAAGTGTCGCTTATGCGCTGTGGCTGCTTCCGGCGGCTCGCGTTTTGATGCCCTCCCTGGAGGGTGCGCCCGCATCCACGTTGGAGAGTGGGGCAGCATTGCAGGACAATGTGCGGGACGCAATTTTTGCGGCCTTATCCGCGCCGGAAAATACGGTTTCCGCAACCAATCATATGGCTGCGCCGCCATCAGTTGATTATGCGGTGCTTGGCTTAACAGTGTGGCTTGGCGGCGCAGCCTTGTTTTTCATCGTCCAGATGATCCGCTACGCCGCGATGCGCGACGAGCTTTTATCCGAGGCGACAGAAATCGCAAATATTAACGGCGTGCGGATTGTTGCCTCGGATCATGTGGCAGGACCGATCGCCTTCGGTCTGTTCAAACGCTATATTGCTGTGCCTCAGGATTTCGCCGACACATATTCCCCTATAGAGCGGGAGCTCGCCCTTGCTCACGAAATGGCGCATCACAGCTCGGGCGACCTGTTTGCCAATCTCGCGGCGTTTGCCCTTTTATGTTTGTCCTGGTTCAATCCGGTCGCGTGGCTGAGTTGGAGCGCCTTTCGCGTCGACCAAGAAGCTGCGTGCGACGCGCGCGTCTTGGCAGGTAAAGATACCGAGGCGCGTGCCATTTATGGACGGGCATTGGCGCGCACGGCGTTTGACGGAATGCCAGCCTTTGCCACTGCACTCAATTCCCCCAAAACTATTATCGAACGATTGAGGAGACTTAATATGAAGAATGCCAGCGCAAAACGACGCTTATTTGGCAAAGTCGGCGTCATGGCCGCCGCATTTACTATCCTGCCATTGACCGCAACGGTCGCGCCTGCCGTAGTTGCGCAGGATAAGGCCGCTACCGAAAGCAAGCCTGAAGCGATCAAGCGCGAAGTCAAAATCATCAAGATAAAACATGATAACAAAACGGTCGACATCGTCGGCCATGATGGCGACAACAAAGATGTCACCAAAGTCGAACGTGATGGTAAGGTTTTCATCTTCCGGACGGATAAGAAGTTGACTGAAGATGAAATTGAAAAAATGGTCAATGAGGCTGAAACGTCTCGCAAATCCTCCGATACAGCGGCGGCCGACGGCATGCGCGACATGGCGGAACATAAGCGCATCATCATAAAAGCCGCCGCCGATATTCCTGAAATCGACATTCAGGAAATGACCGAAAACTGCACCGCCTCTGAGCAAAACATTACCACTGATGTTGAGGGTTCTGATGGTACGAAAAAAGCGCGTGTTCGCCTTGTGATGTGCGGCAAGGGGCAAGCAAAGATGGCACGGATTGAAGCGCTAAAGGGCTTGCGCGAGGCACGCGAAGAGATTGCTTCGGAAAAAGATTTGCCCAAAACGGTACGCAAAGATGTGCTTGAAAAGCTGGATAAAGAGATTGCCAAGCTTGAGGCGCAAACCAACAAGGCTAACTGACCAGCTATATATCACAGAACCCGAAGTTTCCGATTTCGATTCTGACGGGGCGGTTTTTACGGGCCGCCCCTTTTTCTTTTGTCTGTTATGCGCCATATCATGGAAATGAAATGGCCCGATACTATCAAGGCAGGCGAGATACAGCAGCATGAGCCGCTTGTGCGGCGCGTTCTAGCGCCCAACGCCTCACCTTATACCTATACTGGCACGCAGACGTGGATTGTCGGCAATGGTAACGACGTGGCCGTTATCGATCCTGGCCCCGTCGGGAGCGGGCAAAGCATAGGCGATCCCGCAGACATTCATGGCGAAGGCCATTTAGAGGCGATTTTGCGCGCAGTGGGCAATGCAAAAATCACCGCAATCTTGTGTACACATACCCATCGCGATCATTCGCCAGCGGCGGCACCATTAAAAGCTTTAACCGGTGCGCAGATCATTGGCTGTGCCCCATTGGTGCTGCGCGATGATGGCCCACGTGCCGACAGTGCCTTTGACCCTGATTACCGTCCCGATCGCATTCTGGAGGACGCAGAAGCCATTTCAGGCGATGGGTGGACATTAGAGGCCGTGACGACACCGGGGCACACCAGTAACCATCTTTGCTTCGCTTTGCGGGAAAGTGGTGCTTTGTTCACGGGCGACCATGTGATGAAATGGTCGACCAGCGTTGTCAGCCCGCCCGATGGCGATATGAGCGACTATCTGGCGAGCTTGCAAAAATTATATGATCGTGACGACCGCATTTATTATCCGGCCCATGGCCCCGCAGTTGAAAATCCGCGCCAGCTTGTTCGCGGGATGATTGGCCATCGCCGGCAACGCGAACGCCAGATTGTGACCTTGCTGGAGCGCGGCGAGAGGCAAATTCCCAATATGGTGGCCACGATGTACAAAGGTTTGGACCCGCGCCTTATTGGCGCGGCAGGTCGGTCGGTCCTTGCGCATCTTATCGATTTGCAAAATCAGGGGCGTGTGGTGGCGCAAGGGGACTGCTGGCATCTCGTTACCGATGCGTGAAGTCCAATATGGCATGATCAGGATTTGCCCCCAATTGGCCAAAAACGAATAAGACGCTGAAGCGAGCCTTGTTTCACGCGCTCAAATCGACCACATAGACGTTCAAATAGCTGCCGGAATAGGTTCGGCATGGCAAAGGTAAGACAGCATGAACGCCCCAACGCCCCGCGAAAACTTGAAAGGCCTTGATCTGCTCGCAGAAATCAAGCGCCTTAAAAAAGAACGGAATGCCGTTATTCTCGCGCATTATTATCAAAAGCCCGAGATTCAGGATTTGGCGGACTTTGTGGGGGATAGCCTGGAACTGAGCAAGCGTGCGGCGGAGACCGACGCCGATGTCATCGCCTTTTGCGGTGTCAAATTCATGGCGGAAACCGCAAAGATTTTAAGTCCGCAGAAAACCGTCATACTGCCCGACATGGCCGCTGGCTGCTCATTGGAAGATGCGTGCCCGCCCGGTAAGTTCAAGGCGTTTCGCGCGGCGCATCCGGACCATATCGCGCTTACATATATTAATTGTTCCGCCGAAGTGAAAGCGCTGTCCGATATCATCGTGACCAGTAGCAGTGCCGAAACAATCCTGAGCCAAATTCCGCCAGAGCAGAAAATCATTTTTGGCCCTGACCGGCATTTGGGCGGCTATCTTGCCCGTAAATTCAACCGTGAGATGCTGTTGTGGCCCGGCGTGTGTATTGTGCATGAGGCATTTTCGGAAACCGAACTTTTGAAGCTCAAGGCCCAATATCCCGGTGTTCCCGTTGCCGCCCACCCCGAATGTCCGCCGCATATTATCGACCATTCGGATTATGTCGGCAGCACCAGTGGGATATTGCAATATGCGCAGACGATTGAGGGGGACACCCTGATTGTCGCGACTGAACCGCACATCATCCATCAGATGGAAAAGGCGGAACCGAGCAAGACATTTATCGGCGCGCCGGGCGCAGATGGCAACTGCGCATGCAATATCTGCCCCTATATGGCACTCAATACGATGGAGAAACTCTATCTTGCTTTGCGCGATTTAACGCCGCAGATCGTGCTTGATGAAACAGTGCGTTTGGGCGCAAAGAAGAGCCTCGACCGGATGCTGGAGATGGCGAGCGGAACCATCGGTAAAGGCGACCTCGGTCGGGCTTGATCGGGTGATGACGACGTCCATCAAATATATACTCGCCTTCACCGTTGTATCGATATAATACAGCCACGCGATGCTTTTCTGGCGATCTTCTTCTCCTAAAAATAGTGATATCGACAGTCGGCTTGCCGCTTTCGATGATACATATGCGCGGCATTTTTCCGACGACCCACAGCTCGAAAATGATGCAGCTCCGGGCAAGTCTAAGCGTTTGTTTCTGGGTAAGACACGCTGGTGGTGGTTCGGCCGAACAGTCGCTAGCCTCATCGCGATGTTCGTGCTCTTGTTGCTTTGGCTCGCGGTTACGGCACCTTTGTCAAAATCGCTTCAGCCAATTGCACCGCCGCGGATTACATTGTTGGCTTCCGACGGTACCCCCATCGCGCGCAACGGGGCCATTGTGGATAGGCCCGTTGATGTAACCAAATTACCCCCACATGTGGTGCAGGCCTTTTTATCGATCGAGGATCGCCGTTTCTATTCACATTGGGGCATCGATCCGCGTGGTCTTGCGCGCGCCGCATGGTCGAATGCCTTTGGCAGTGGTATTACCCAAGGTGGCAGCACGATTACGCAGCAGCTTGCCAAATTTACTTTTCTGACGCCCGAGCGTAGCCTCACTCGCAAAGCGCGTGAAATGCTGATCGCCTTTTGGCTTGAAGGACGCCTTACCAAAGACGAAATCCTTGGTCGTTATCTATCAAACGTCTATTTTGGTGATAATGTTTACGGCTTGCGCGCCGCATCGCTGCATTATTTCTATCGCCAACCGGAGCGTTTAACGCTGAGCCAATCCGCCATGCTCGCTGGCCTTGTGCAAGCGCCATCGCGTCTAGCCCCGACCAAGAACCCCGAACGTGCCGCAAAGCGCGCGAGGCTCGTTCTCAGGGCAATGGTGGCCAATAAGGCGATTACGCAAGCCAAAGCAGACGCCACCCCTGTCGCACGACTGGACGTGCGTGTCCGCGAGACTTTGCCGACGGGGACATATTTCGCTGACTGGGCCATTCCGCAGGCGCGACTTCTGACCGAAAGCGGATATTCCGATGTACGGATAACCACTACGCTAGACGCTCGTTTGCAGAATATTGCCCGTAAAGTTGTTGCGCGCGCGGGGGTCGGTAGCGCCCAAATCGCATTGGTCGCAATGCGTCCAAATGGTGAAGTCGTCGCCATGGTTGGCGGCAAAAGCTATAAACAGTCGGCGTTTAACCGCGCAACGCAGGCTAAAAGGCAGCCCGGATCAACCTTCAAGCTGTTTGTCTATTTGGCGGCACTGCGTTCCGGCATGACGCCGCAGTCGATGATTGCCGACACCCCGATTAATGAAGGCAGCTATCGCCCGAAAAACGCAGGGCTGCGTTATCGAGGCGACATTACGTTGGAAAAGGCCTTTGCCCAATCGAGCAATGTCGCTGCCGTGCGGCTATATCAAAAAATAGGCGGCAAAGAAGTGGAGCAAGCTGCGCAAGACCTTGGTATCCGTAGTCCGCTTACTTTGGACCAGAGCCTTGCGCTTGGTAGTTCCGGCGTCACTTTGTTAGAATTGACCGCGGCTTATGCGGGCGTGGCGGGCAATCAATGGCCCGTCGAACCGCACGCCTTTAAACAAGAGGAACAAGGTTGGATTGAATGGCTGTTTTCTGGGCCGCGTTCTTTCAGTGGGCGCATGCACAGAATGTTGCTCGATTTGTTGGGCGCAACGGTGAAGCAGGGCACGGGACGGGCCGCGCGGCTTTCAATACCTGCTTATGGAAAAACCGGCACCAGCCAGGATAATCGCGATGCCTTGTTTGTCGGCTTTGCGGGGGATTTGGTGGTTGGGGTTTGGATCGGCAATGACGACAATAGCCCACTGCAAGGCATTAACGGCGGCGGCTTGCCAGCGCGGATCTGGCGCGATTTCATGTCGCAGTCTATCCGCAACGCAGCGCCAATTAACAGACCAAAAACCGCGCAGACTCCAGATCCGGAAGGTCCGGTTGAGCCACTTGATTTGCTGGAATTACAGGAATTACCCATTGATATTGGTAATTCGGAAATACGCGTGGATCAGGGACAGGGCGTCACTGTGAACACAAATGTCAACGGCGCTCCGTTAGAAATCAAGCTCGACCGAGATGGTGCCAATATTCAACCTGCCCCATCTGCAGAGCGTCCTACGCCGGAGCCGCGATGATGCGCATTTCTTCTGCTGGGCCTAAAGTCATGCAATTTTTTGCGGCTTTGTGCTTGTTTCTATCTCCGTTATTGGCGGGCCCGGCAAACGCCGATGCAAGCGACATTCGTGCCGCATCACGGAGCGTGGTGCGGGTTGTCGTATATAGCTCTGCCGAAGGGCAGCGAAATATTGTCAGCATTGGTTCCGGTGTGGCCGTTGCGCGTGATAAAATCGTCACCAATGCGCATGTCGTTGAAATGGCGAATTTTGATAACAATGTGCAGATTGTCATCGTTCCTTCCGACGGCACGCAAAGCTATCGCGCCCGAGTATCCGCCAGCCTGCCGAGAAAAGACCTTGCGCTACTCCAATTGACCGCCGGTGCGCTTGTTCCGGCAAGTCTTTTCGCAGGAGTGCCGGAGGATGGCGCGGACGTCTTTGCCATTGGTTATCCAGCTAGCGTCGATGTCGCCTTGGAGCAGAACGAAACAGATGTGCTTCGTCCGCAGCAACCCGTTAAAACGCGGGGGGCGGTCTCATCCGGACGGACATCAAAGTCGGTAGAATCGCTTTTGCATACGGCACCCATTGCACCAGGCAATAGTGGCGGGCCGATTGTCGATGCCTGTGGACGGGTGCTGGGCATCAACAGTTTTGGATCCGTAGCCACCGATGGCGGCGCGGAATTTTATTTTGCCATTTCGGCACGCGAATTGTCGACATTCCTTACCAATCGCGGTGTCGAATTTCGTACTGTACGGGGTGATTGCCGATCTGTCGCTGAATTAACACGCGCTGAGGCGGAGCTTGAGGCGTCCACGCGCGCCAAGGTCGAGCAAGAGGCGCGTGTTGCCGCCGAACTGCAACGCAGCCGTGAAGGCAAAGTACGCAGAGATGCCGAACATGCCGTCATTGGTGAACGGGAAAACCATCTGGCACTGGCCGGGTTGCTGTTGCTATTAAGTGCGGTCGCAGGCGGAGCTGCGTGGCAATTTTCGGAACGCGAACAGCGGGATCTATTTAAGGCCGCAACCGCCGCGGGTGCTTTGTTTTTTGTCACGGCGGTTGGAATTTTTCTAGCTCGCCCATCGTTCGACGAAGTCGATGACCGAGTTCGGGCTGCATTGACGGCCGATATGCCCAAAAATGCCGTTGCCCCAAAGGGTGTCGTTACGGCAGAACCAAAAGGCAAAATCTGCGTGTTGCAGCCCCAACGCAGCCGCGTCACTATGTCCGATACAACCGACGTCGAATTTACCTGGCAACATGATGGGTGCGTAAACGGACGCACACAATATGTCGAAAGCGGCGGCCGTTGGGTACGCAGCTTTGTACCCAATAATGATGCTCAAATTTCAGTCATAAGCTATGTTCCAGAAACCGATATATACCGTATTGAACGATTTTTACCGGACAATGAAGCCATGCAAGCTGCGCGTGCGGCACGCAAACTCTATGATGTCAAAACATGTACTGCGGACCCAGCGCAACTGACCAACATCGAAAATATGAACAAGGCCATATTGACGCAATTGCCGCCCGCGCCGAACGAGATATTATTGTTCACATGCGCTGACCGTTGAATCTTGGATTGTGCGTCGGGACTTAGGGTTTATGGTGGCGGCATGATCCGGTCGCTGTCGATTTTGCTTTTGTTATTGTCCGTAACGCTTGCCGGATGCTCCGAAGGCGTCGACAATGAACGTATCCGTGTGGACGTTATTGAAGACTCTCCTCGGCCTTTGAATGTTTCTGCAAATCAACTGTCGTTGGCTTCGGCTTATCTGCGCGCGGCAACGGCGCAAGGTTTGGTCACCTTTGATGAAAAGGGACGTGTCGCGCCTGGCCTTGCCAATCGCTGGATCGTGACCGACGACGGCATGAGCTATATCTTCCGCCTTAATAAAGGGCGGTGGAATGACGGGCGTGAAGTCGAGTCAAGAGAGGTTGCGCGTCTTCTGACTGCCCGCATTCGGGATTTACGCAAGGGGCGCTTTGGCGCCGAACTGGCTTTCATTGATCGTGTTGTCGCCATGACCGGCCAAGTGGTGGAAATCAGGCTGAAGGCACCGATGCCTTATCTTTTGGAATTGCTGGCCTTGCCCGAGTTCGGATTGCTCAGCAAAGGCGCGGGATCGGGCCCGATGCAAGCCAAAAAATTCGGACAGGTTATGCAGCTGCGGCGCAATGAAAGCGATGATGACGGTAAGCAGGCCTTAGGCAATGCAGTGGTAACATTGTGGCGTGGTAAGGCGTCCACGGCAATTGCCCGTTATGCACTTGGACAAAGTGATCTTGTCGAAGGGGGGCGGTTTAACAGCTTTCCTTTGCTCGACGCTGCAAAAATACCGGCTGATCAAATCCGGTTTGACGTGGTTCCCGGATTATTCGGTTTGCGCGTGGCCAATGGCGGACCATTTTTATCCGACACGGCCAATCGAACGGCGATTGCCATGGCCATTGATCGACCCAAATTACTAACAGCGTTCGACATTGTTGCATGGCAGGAAACGGTTACCTTAGTTCCCGAAAACTTGCCAAATCGGACTGATATAAAGCGGCCTGCATGGGCAGAGCCATCAATGGAAGAACGCAGAGCGATGGCGCGGGCTATTGTTGCCAATTGGGAAAAGGCCAATGGTGCCCTTCGGCCATTACGCGTGGCGTTACCGCGCGGTTACGGTTCTCGGATTTTCTTTGCGCGTTTGCGAGTGGATCTTGCCACAGTGGGCATTGATATTGAGCGTGTGACCGTGGATCGGCCGCATGACTTGCTGCTCATTGACCGAACCGCCCAACAATCCAGTCCGGCATGGTATTTGGATCAGCTATCCTGCAAATTCTCCCCAATTTGCAGCCCTCGAGCAGATGAGATTGTGGCCGAAGCGCGCCGAACGACCGATAGCGCAATCCGCGCACAATTATTAGGTGAGGCAGAGGCCGAATTGCAGGCCAGCGCTGCCTTCATACCTATTGCAAATCCTTTGCGCTGGTCAGTCGTTCGGCCCGGCCTACTGGGGCATTTCGTCAATGGTCGCGGTTGGCACCTGTTGCAATATCTCGGACGTGACCCGACATAGGCGCAAAGGAGTAATTGCAGTGCCGATTTCGCAGGAACAATTTGCCCAGATGACTAAGGATTTGCCGAGGATGAGCAAAGACCCACATGCCGTGCGTGCCCGTGTGGAAGCGCTTGAGAAAATATTGGAGCGTGCCTTTGTTATTCCGGGCACGAAAATTGCCTTTGGTCTGGATAGCGTGATTGGCCTTGTACCAGTGCTTGGTGATCTGGTGACCACATTTATGGGTGCATATATGGTGTGGGAAGCACGCAATTTAGGCATGTCTAAATGGCACCTTATGCGCATGTCCGCCAATGTCGCTATGGATACGGTGATTGGCGCAATCCCTTTTGTTGGCGACGCGTTTGACCTTGTGTGGCGTTCGAACAGCAAGAATTTGCGGATTATCAAGAAGCATCTCGACAAACATCATCCTGCGACGCGGATTATTGAAGGCTAGGTTTAGTAACGGCCGCGCCAGATTTTGATGGCCATGGTAGCTGGCGTGCGGCGCATATGTGCTGGACATTGCCGAGGCTTGAAATCCCGACCTAGGCAGATGCCTATTTCTTGAAGCCAGCCTTTGCGGTTGGTCTTCACGGTAATGGCGTGCGCGGGCAGTCCTTCATTCAGATCCGCAAATCTTTCAGCCAGTACTCGCGCCGTCAACGGCGTCCCGCGTTCGGGTTCACGAGACAGTCGCGCCATGTCGGGAAATTCAATCGCGTTGAACAGCAAGCGCGCGGCCCCGAAATAAGCGTCAGGCTTATTGGCCATGCAACTGCCATGCTTTGCCCATTGGTGCTGCAGCAATTGAGGGGACGGGCTGAGGCAAATATTGTCCGTGACTGTCCGCTGAGGCAGGACGCCAACCGTGCGGCAATATTGCGGGTCATTAGTGCCCTTCGCTTCGGGCCAAAGCCCATGAAGGACAAACCCGAAATCCCCTATTTCACCCGAACATTGGAACCGCGCCATAGGATCATGTATCCGCCCACGGCAATATTCGGGGTTCCAATTAAGTGCTAGTATATAGCCGTCTATGGGGTTGCGGCTTATTTGGCCCGATGGCGGTAATTCCAAGGCTGGGCGCGGCAGAAATTTGGGTGACTGGCATTGCCAGGCTTGCGCTAGGGCTGTCGCAGGTTGGAGTACTGCCACGGCACCTAAATATATGAAAAGTTTATGTCTGCGCAAAATCCAGTCCGATGTCGGCAGCTGGCGCGCTTTGGGTTAGGCGGCCAACCGAGATATAGGTGACGCCCGTTTCTGCCTTGGCGCGAATTGTATCTAAAGTTACCCCGCCCGAAGCCTCGGTTGGTACGCGACCGGCGATCAGCTTTACCGCCGCGCGCAGCGTATCAGCATCCATATTGTCGAGCAGCAAATGGCTTGCGCCTGCGGCAAGGCCAGGTTCGATCTGGGCGATATTATCTACCTCAAGAATGATACGCTCAACCCCTGCATTTTTCGCGCGAGCAACGGCTTCACTTACGCTACCTGCAACCGCAACATGATTGTCTTTGATCATGGCAGCATCCCATAATCCCATACGATGATTTGTCGCCCCGCCCATGCGCGTCGCATATTTTTCGAGCAGTCGAAGACCGGGAATGGTTTTGCGGGTGTCCAACAAGATACACCCCGTGCCTGCAATGGCATCGACATATTGCCGTGTCATTGTGGCGATGCCTGACAGATGCTGCACTGTATTCAATGCCGAGCGTTCTGCGGTAAGCATGGCCCGTGCATTGCCCTTTAAGCGCATCAGGTCCGTGCCCGCAGCTACTTGCGCGCCTTCCTCGACCAAAAACTCTATTTCCATCAACGGGTCGAGCGCTTGAAAAAACGCAACTGCAATGGGCAGGCCAACCACGGTTATGGCATCGCGGCTGTCCATGACCCCCTCAAAACGGACATTTGCCGGAATGACGCTTTCAGATGTGACATCTCTGCCCATTGGCCCCAAATCTTCGGCTAACGTCGCACGGACGAAAGCGTCGATATCGAATGCGGGAATGTGAAAAGGCATATTGCTGCTATCCGGCTTGAACATAATAAGCGACTATGCCCCATCCATAGGTAAGTTCGCTAGCGGCAGCAATTCCTGAAAACCATTTGGCAGAGGGATTAATAGCCCATCAGGCTCATGACTTCCTTGCGGCTCGATTGATCGTCGAGGAAGCAGCCAATAAGTTTTGATGTCACCATGCCAACGTCATGGACCTTGACGCCGCGTCCGGTCATGCACCCATGCTGCGCCTCAATGACAACAGCAACGCCTTCTGGTTTCAAATTTTCCCAGATGCAGTTCGCAACTTCGGCCGTTAGGCGTTCCTGCACCTGAAGGCGCTGGGCAAAGCCATGTAAGACACGGGCCAGTTTCGAAATCCCGACAACCTTATCGGTTGGCATATACGCAATCGACGCCTTGCCGATGATGGGTGCCATGTGATGCTCACAATGCGACTGGAAGGGAATATCCTTGAGCAACACCAACTCATGATAACCGCCAACTTCTTGGAATGTGCGGGACAAATGGGTGGCGGGATTTTCAGCATAACCAGCACAATATTCACGCCAAGCGCGGCCAACGCGGGCGGGCGTATCGAGCAGCCCTTCGCGTTCCGGATTATCGCCTGACCAACGGATCAGTGTGCGAATGGCATCTTGGACTTCATCAGGAACGGTTACTTTTCCATTCTCACCGATTTCGTCTTCATAATGAATATGGGCGATGGGAAATACCTTCTCGGGCTTGTTCATCTTTAGGTTCCGGCAGGCGACATACCCGCATTTTCAGGCCTAAGGATATGTCCAGCGAATATCGTACACTATACGGACAATAGCCCATAGGGGCTATTCCCCAATATAACATGATATTGCACCCAAATTCCAAATATAATTTTGTTCTTGAAGAAATCAGCCAATCGCCTGACCGGTTTTGGCCCAATCGGCTAAAAAGCCTTCAATGCCCTTGTCTGTCAGGATGTGCTTGAAAAGGCCTTTGATGACGGACGGTGGTGCCGTCATAACGTCAGCGCCGATTTTTGCAGCTTCAAGAACATGCACGCCGTGCCGGACGCTGGCGACGAGAATTTCGGTGTCAAAAGCGTAATTGTCGTAGATCAGGCGAATGTCGCTGATAAGTTGCATACCGTCAAAGCCATTATCGTCATGGCGACCAACGAAGGGCGATACGAATGTTGCACCAGCCTTCGCCGCCAAAAGCGCCTGATTCGCCGAGAAACATAAGGTAACATTGACCAATGTGCCTTCTGAGGTGAGTGCCTTGCATGTTTTGAGGCCATCGATGGTCAATGGGACTTTTATGCAGACATTATCGGCAATTTTCCGCAGAATTTCGGCTTCCTTCATCATCGTCGCATGATCGAGTGCAACGACCTCTGCCGACACCGGACCATCGGTCAGGGCGCAGATTTCGCGTGTAACCTCAATGAAATCCCGACCAGATTTTGCGATCAACGATGGGTTCGTGGTCACGCCGTCAAGCAAGCCAGTCGCTGCCAGATCCTTAATATCAGCAATGTCAGCGGTATCGGCAAAGAATTTCATGAGATTATTTCCTGATTGGAGATTCGGTTTCATGTCTCTTGGCAAAATATCGGCCAAAACAACAGACCTATTGGTATCAGATCTGCGATGTTTGCGAACCATCATCCAGATGGTGACGTTCGCTGCATCATTGCCTATACGCGCGTCATGAGCTTGCCAACCAACCGCGTCCGCGTTGTCTTGTTAACACAAGCGATTGGTCCGCTCGATTATCGGCTGCCCGATGATATGGTCGCAGGGCCGGGCAGCCTGGTGATGGTGCCGCTTGGTCCGCGCAAATTGCCGGGCGTCATTTGGGATGATGATGTTTTCGGCGATGAAGCAATAGATGCCAGCAAACTTCGTGCAGTGCTGGAAATCGTTGATAGTCCGCCATTGGGGCTAGGTTTGCGTCGTCTAATCAACTGGGTCGCGGACTATTATCTGACGAGTCACGCAGCGGTCTTACGCATGGTATTGTCGTCTTCGGCAGCATTCACGGCGACGGGTACCATTGTCGAATATCGCCGTACAAGTTTTGAACCTGCACGACTGACCCCGCAACGCGCCGCCGCGCTGGACGCCTTGGAGGGGGCGCAAGGCCTTGTACGCGAGTTAGCAGCAGAAGCTGGTGTTAGTGACGCCGTCATTCGTGGGCTCATCAAAGTGGGCGCATTTGAACCGGTTACCATCAGCGTCGATTCGCCGCTGCCTGAACCGGTGGCAGACTTTGACACGCCAAAATTGAACGATGCGCAGCAGTCGGCGGCAAACAGGATGGTTGAGGCGGTTCGCACCGGCGGCTTTGACACCTTCGTGCTGGATGGCGTGACCGGTTCAGGCAAAACTGAAACTTATTTTGAAGCCGTGGCGGAGGCTATACGACAGAATAAGCAGGTTCTGGTGCTGCTTCCCGAAATAGCGCTCACCGCGCCATTTCTTGCGCGTTTCGAAGCCCGCTTTGGCGTCGAGCCCGCTGTCTGGCACAGCAATTTGCGTTCAACTCAACGCCGCCGTGTCTGGCGCGCCGTTGCCGATGGCACTGCAAAGGTGCTTGTGGGCGCACGCTCGGCGTTATTCTTACCCTTTGCCAATTTGCGCCTGATTATCGTCGATGAGGCGCATGAGACCAGCTTTAAACAAGAAGATGGCGTGCGCTATCATGCCCGCGACGTTGCTGTCATGCGTGGCCATTTTGAAGGGTTTCCGGTGGTGTTGGCATCGGCAACGCCTGCGTTGGAATCGCGGCATATGGTATCTATTGGTCGCTATAAAGGCCTTGAGATTCCGTCGCGTTTTGGTGCAGCCAAAATGCCGGAGATAAAGGCCATCGACCTGACGCTCGATGCGCCCGAAGCCCAGCATTGGATTGCGCCGACATTGCTCAAAGCGTTGGAAGAACGGGTCGAACGCGGCGAACAGAGCCTATTGTTCCTCAACCGGCGAGGCTATGCGCCGTTGACCTTGTGCCGGACCTGCGGGCACCGGTTCCAATGCCCCAATTGCACAAGCTGGATGGTGGAGCATCGCCTCGTGCGGCGGCTTGCCTGCCACCATTGTGGCCATGTCATGCCCCCGCCGGAGCAATGTCCTGAATGTGGCGAAAGCGATACGTTGGTTGCCTGCGGTCCGGGTGTGGAGCGCATCAGCGACGAGGTGAACCGATTGCTCCCTCAAGCGCGGACCATTGTCGCGACATCGGACAGCTTATGGTCGCCGGAGAAGGCGGCGGAGTTTGTGTCACGCGTTGAAAACAAGGCGGTGGACATCATCATCGGCACGCAATTGGTGACGAAGGGCTATCATTTTCCCGAACTGACTTTGGTCGGGGTGATCGACGCAGATCTGGGGCTTGAGGGCGGCGATCTGCGCGCCGCCGAACGCACATTCCAGCAAATTGCGCAGGCCGCTGGTCGGGCAGGGCGTGGTGAGAAACCCGGCGAGGTGTTCATCCAGACCCGCAATCCCAATCATCCCGTCATTGCGGCCTTGGTCGCTGGTGACCGTGATGCATTTTATGATGCCGAGACTGAACAACGCAAAACCGCCGGTGCGCCGCCGTTCGGACGTTTTGCGGCTATCATTATCTCGTCCGAAGATGAACGCGAAGCCATTGAGGCTGCGCGCGCCGTGGGTGGCGCCGCCCCGCAGGTGAGCGGCATGCATGTCTATGGCCCCGCGCCAGCACCGCTCGCCATGTTGCGGGGCCGTTATCGGCAACGCCTTTTGGTTCATGCCCAGCGCTCGGTCGAGGTGCAGAATATCATCCGGCTATGGCTTGGTGGCCTGCAATTCCCGCGCGGCGTACGCGTTGGAATCGACGTTGATCCTTACAGTTTCCTGTAAGTCGGCGTTTAACGCTGAAATAGCGGATTTACCTCATGCATCTAATGTTGCATCGTGTCGTCAAAATATTCAGGGAGGAAAAGATGCACAAAATTTTATGGGCAGTGTTATTGAGCACTGCGTCCGCAACAAGCGCTTGGGCTCAAGATGCCAAGCCAGCATCTGATGCGACTATCGCGGCGCAACGCAGCGTCGCGGCACAGC
>JACCDK010326096.1_pt1 | contig 16250 bp, 14 predicted proteins | sample 7445871 | NCBI WGS metagenome assembly JACCDK01 (sample SAMN15323436, study PRJNA562643) | freshwater metagenome | isolation source: river surface water | place: USA:Blue River Watershed | collected 2017-08-15 | reverse complement strand
ATCTTCTTCCGTGGCCGCGAGGTCCTCAAAGGTACAACCTTGCAATTGCGATGGAGTTACCTCGCTTCGCCCCGATCGAATACGAGATTGAATACGATGGTAAGAAGTTAGTTACCCCTGCAATGCTCGTTGCTATAGGTAATGGAAAGTCATATGGCGGAGGAATGAATATCTGTCCTCAGGCCCAACTCGATGACGGGCTCTTTGACATCGTAATTCTTGAACCAGTGAGCAAGATTGAATTTATTCGCACCTTCCCGAAGGTCTACTCAGGCTCACATCTGACACATCCGGCGGTAAAGACGATGCGAGCTGCGAAGGTAACGGTCACGGCGAATGCGGTCGCATATGCAGATGGTGAGAGGATAGGACCTGCTCCGATCTCGGCGCATTGCATCAAGGGAGCGGGTCTCACATGGAAGTTGTAGAGACGCCTGCTGAAAGATATGCCCGAGCGAAGAGTCGTTCAGCACATCCACTCACCAATGATTTTGTCGCACAGTTCGACTTTGGTTTTGACGATTTCCAGATTACTGCCTGTCATGCGGTGGAAGAGGGTAGGGGAGTCCTGGTAGCTGCCCCAACCGGTGCTGGAAAGACCGTAGTGGGGGAGTTCGCTGCATTTAGTTCTCTTGCGCGTGGCAAGAAGTGTTTCTACACAACCCCGATCAAAGCCCTCTCTAACCAGAAGTATCACGAGTTTGTTGAACGGTTTGGGGAAGAACGCGTTGGCCTTCTTACCGGCGATACAAACATCAATTCTGATGCAGAAATTATGGTCATGACGACAGAGGTCTTGCGAAATATGCTCTACGCAAACTCGTCGACCCTTCTTAATCTTGGAGCTGTTGTCATGGATGAGGTGCATTACCTCGCTGACAAGTTCCGTGGCGCTGTCTGGGAAGAAGTTCTCATTCACCTGATGGAGAGCGTCCAGGTTATTTCGCTCTCCGCCACCGTGAGTAATGCTGAAGAGTTCGGTGAGTGGCTTGGTGAAGTGCGTGGCCATACAGATGTCATTGTCAGCGAAGTACGTCCCATTCCTCTTTATCAACATGTGATGATCGGTAATCGCCTCATAGATCTCTTCTCAGAACCAGGGCGTGTGAATCCTGAGATTCTCGGTTTAGAGCGGCAAGCGTTGAAACGTGTCCGTACTCCACGTCATCGACGTGATCGCTTTGGCAATGACGAAGAGCGCCTTACGCGTGATGAGGTAATCGACAAACTACAGCGCGAGAATTTACTTCCAGCGATTACCTTTATTTTCTCACGCGCCGGTTGTGACGCCGCTGTTAAACAATGTCTCCAAGCCGGTATCAAGTTAACGAATGCTGAAGAGCGTTTAGAAATAATCAACACCGCAACCTCGTATACCCAGAATATTGCCGAGGAAGATTTAGACGTTCTTGGATATCGTGAGTGGCTGATGGCGTTGGAACGCGGTATCGCAGCACACCATGCAGGATTGCTCCCTAGTTTTAAGGCAGCTGTTGAAGATCTCTTCCAACGTGGTTTGGTCAAGGCAGTCTTTGCAACTGAAACTCTCGCCCTTGGAATTAATATGCCGGCTCGCACAGTGGTGCTAGAGAAATTGACCAAGTGGAATGGCGAAGGCCATGTCTCCATTACACCAGGGGAGTACACACAGCTGACGGGTCGTGCCGGTCGTCGGGGTATCGATATTGAGGGTAACGCAGTCGTTCTCTGGTCTCCCACAGTTGACTCTGCAACTGCAGCAGGCCTTGCATCGACTCGAACTTATCCACTTCGATCATCATTCACACCCTCTTACAACATGTCGATTAACTTGATTGCCCGCTTTGGTAGAGAGCGTGCCCGAACCAGTCTTGAGTCATCATTTGCTCAATTTCAGGCAGATAGAGCTGTCGTTGGTTTAGTGAAACAGATTAGAAAGAATGATCTAGCAGCAGCCGAGCAACTGGAATCCGCAATCTGCCACCTTGGTAATTTTGAAGAGTATGCAAGCATCCGAATGGAAATCAAGGAGACCGAACGTCTTCTTAGTAAGCGCGATGGACGCCGCACCTTTGATAATCGACAGCGTCAGCATATGGAGAATGAGCTCGATCGCCTTCGCAGGCAGTTGCGCCAACATGAGTGCCATTCCTGCAATGATCGCGAAACCCATGCCAGATTTGCAGAACGTGCTGCTCGGTTAAATCGAGAGTCTGCCGGGTTACGTGAGCGAGTTGAGAATCGTACTCATGTTATTGCAAAGACCTTCGACCGAATTTGCGACGTGTTGACACACCTTGGATATATCGAGGGAGAGAAGCCTCTCGCTCAAGGAAAGATACTTGCAAAGATTTATGCAGAGTCTGATCTTCTCCTGACAGAGACAATTAAGAATGGTGTTCTCGATTCTCTCTCCGCACCTGAGTTGGTCTCAGTAGTGTCGAGTGTCATCTACGAGAGCCGTGGAAGTGAGAATTACTCGCCAAAGATGCCTCATCAAAATGTGGCTAACGCTCTCGCTTCGATCACATCCATCTGGGCGCAATTGGAGAGTATTGAGGAAGATTTTGGGGTCAAGACGCAACGTGAACCTGATTTTGGTTTCGCTTTTGCCTCGTTCAAATGGGCCAGTGGGCATTCGTTGAGCAACGTTCTTCGTGGCAGCGATATGACGGTAGGTGACTTTGTCAGAAACATTAAGCAGCTGATTGATCTGTTGACGCAGATTTCTGGGGCCTCTGATGCTCTGCGCCCTACATGTCGTGAAGCAATCAAGAAGATTGATCGCGGAGTTGTCTCTTATATGCTGGGTGAACTATGACTTTGATGTTGCTCGATAGCGCCTCACTCTGGTATCGCGCTTATTACGGAATGCCAGATACCTTGCTCTCTCCATCCGGTATGCCGGTTAACGCTATCCGCGGCTATCTCGATATGACCGCCCGCCTTATCTCAATGTATTCCCCTAATCGAATCGTTGCCTGTATCGAGGGCGATTGGCGCCCAACATGGCGGGTGGAGCTCTTCCCTGACTATAAAGCGAATCGTTTAGAGGAGGGGAGTGAGGTCGAGGAAGAGCCTGAGACACTCACCCCGCAGATTCCTGTTCTTCTCGATCTTATTGATGCCTTTGGTATTCCGATGGTTGGCGTGGATGATTACGAGGCCGATGATGTGATGGCAACCTTCGCGGTTCGTGAAAAAGGACCGATTCGAGTGGTGACCGGTGATCGCGATCTCTTCCAGATGGTTGATGATCAAAAAGATGTGAAGATTGTTTACCTCGCTCGTGGCATCTCTCAGCATGATTTAGTTGATAGCAAATGGGTAGCAAATAAATATTCAATCCCGGGTGATCGATATGCACTCTTTGCCATGTTTAGGGGAGATCCATCCGATGGCCTGCCGGGGGTAAAAGGCATCGGCGAAAAGGGTGCAGCTCTGATTGCAAATAACTTTGCCACTGTTGATGAAGCTCTCGCCGGGGCACAAGCGGCGCATCCATCTCTTACGCCGGCGCTTGCAAAGAAAATCATTGCGGGGGAGGAGTACTTGAAAATCGCCCCAACCTTGGTTCATTGTGCTCGCGATGTTGCAATCCCAAAGATGGATATATCAATGCCCAAGAAACCAGATGACTTATCTCTGATTTATCAGATGAAAGAGGAGTATGGTCTCGGCGCAAGCGTAGATCGCCTTATTTCAGCGCTTGGTTGGTAGCATTAATATGTTCTTGCAAGTTGTGGCGGGAGCGCTCTATTCACTCTCATTTAAGCCTGTCGGACTTTGGTTCTTTGCACCCATCGCGCTTGCGCTGCAGATCTATCTCCTTCGGCGTTATCGAAAGCCTGAGATTCAAAGTTTTCTCTTTGCCTTCACTTCAGGTCTTCTCATTCTTTCGTGGAGCCGAACATTTGTCGGTGTTCTTCCGTGGATTGCGTTGGCGGTACTCCAAGGAATACTTGCTATTCCGATCGGCGTTATTGCACGATACACAAAGAGTTTCGCGGCGATCACCTTCGCAATTCTCGCCATGGAAGAGGTGAGAGCAAGGTTTCCCTTCGGTGGATTTTCGTGGACCAAGATCGCCTTTAGCCAAGTAGATTCTCCACTTGCTCCATTAGTCTCAGTTTCGGGAATGATCGGACTCTCACTTGCAACTTTGGTGTTAGCCCAAGCGCTTCTCCATCCACGATTGAAGAATTTTGCAGTTGTGTTATTTCTCTTCTTGTGTGCAATCGCACTTCCAGAACCTGGGGAAGGAGGGCCGCAATTGCAGGTAAGGGCGATCCAGGGCGGGGTTCCAGAACGTGGCCTCGAATTTAACAAACGTGCTGAAGCTGTTCTGGATAATCACATTGACGTTACGAAGAGAAGCTTTGCTGCCAGCGATGAGGTTATCTTGTGGCCCGAGAACGCAATTGATATCGATCCAACTAGAGAGAGCGTTGAATTAAAGTTAAGAAACCTTGCACTTGAGACAGGTAAGCCCCTCATCGCAGGGGCGATTCTCAATCGCGAAAAACTATATAACGCAACAATTCTCTTCAACTCATCTGGTGAAGTTGAATCTACCTACATAAAGAGATATCTCACTCCTTTTGGAGAGTACATTCCACTAAGAAGATTTGTTTCTCTCTTCTCGCCCCATACTGATCGCGTGACAGATTTCTCTTCGGGTGATTCTCTTGTTGCACATCGACTCCCGCAGGCAGAGATTTCATCCGTCATTTGCTACGAGTTACTCAATGATGGATTACTTCGTCAGGCCGCCACCAATTCAGCACTTCTAGTAGTTCATACAAATAGCGCCACATTTTCGGGAAGCAGCGAGGGTGAGCAGCAACTATCCATCACTCGACTTCGTGCAATGGAAGCTGGTAGAAGTATTGCGAGTATCTCCACCACGGGTCCATCTGCCATTATTGACTCCAGGGGAGAGGTAATGAGTAAACTTGCTGACGGCGAGATTGGGTCACTCTCCGCAGGAGTTTCACTCCATCAGAATGTTTCTCTTTCTCATCGTCTTGGGGGATATCTGCCAATCTCTGTATTACTCTTAACCCTCATCTGGGCACTCTTCGATCAGAGAAGAGAGTTGAAAGCGTTGGGGAGGCGTTGGATCTCATGAAGCATGTGATCTTGGTACCGACCTATAACGAATCTGTTGCTATTGTCGAACTTCTCTCATCACTTACCGCTTTACATAATCAACGCGATTTCGATGTAATTGTTCTCGATGATAATTCGCCCGACGGTACTGCTGATATTGTCGATAATCTTCAACTTCCATGGGTTCGAGTACTGCGTCGCCCGGGAAAGGCTGGTCTTGGCGCTGCCTACCGTGCAGGGTTTGCGGAGATCTTAAAGAGCGATAAATACACCCATGTAATAACGATGGATGCTGATGGATCTCATCGCGTGGAAGATTTACCTGCGATGATGGATGCCAAGCACTCATCAGATATCTCCATCACGCTGGGAACTCGATGGATTAAAGGTGGTTCAGTCGTCAATTGGCCGCTGAGTCGACAATTACTCTCACGCGCAGGTACCGCCTATGCCCGAATATCCCTTCAGATTCCTCTTCATGACCTCACAGGTGGATTTCGAATCTACTCAGTTGCCTTGCTCGAGCGCCTTAATCTTCATCAAATGACAGCAACCGGTTACTGTTTTCAAATTGAGATGGCAATGGCTAGTGATCTCGCTGGCGCATCACAACGTGAAGTTCCCATTACATTTGTAGAGAGAGTCAATGGAGTATCAAAGATGAGTAAATCCATCGTCTTTGAAGCTCTCTGGCAGACAACCCTCTGGGGCCTTGCTCGAGCGTTGAGACCTAATGCCGATAAGTTACATTATGTAAAGTCAGAGTAATCTGACCCCGCTCCCGTCCTTGCGTGAGCTGCCTATCGATAGTCGTCGAGCGGCGTACATGAACAGACAAGATTGCGATCACCATGAGCGCCATCGATGCGTCCGACAGGTGGCCAGTACTTCATTCGAGCACCGATGATTTCGCCCGCAACGAGGCCATCGAGAGCCTTTGGATAGCCGCCCTTTTCTCTAGGGTATTCCCTGCCCCATTCGCTCGCTGTGACCGTGAGAGCGGTGTGTGGAGCATGGCGAAGCGGGCTCGCCTCGATAGAGATTGCCCCTGAGATAACCTCATCAATCTCACCGCGAATTGCGATCATTGCATCGATAAAGCGATGGATTTCGGCGATATCTTCCGATTCGGTCGGCTCAATCATCAAAGTTCCCGCAACCGGGAAGGACATCGTCGGAGCGTGGAATCCAAAGTCCATGAGGCGCTTTGCGATGTCATCAACGCTCACCCCAGATTCCTTAGTCAATCCACGAATATCGAGGATGCACTCATGAGCTACTCGCCCATTGGCGCCTGTATACAAAATTGGATATGAACCGCTCAAACGAGCGGCGATGTAATTTGCGGAGAGAATCGCAACCTGGGTCGCATGGGTCAGCCCTGCTCCGCCCAAGAGGCGAATGTATGCCCATGAAATAGGAAGGATGCTGGCAGATCCATATGGAGCGCCCGAGATTGGACCTGGACCAGTTGCCGGACCTGCAAGATCATCGAGTGGATGGTTGGGCAAGAACGGCGCAAGGTGTGCACGTGCAATCACGGGACCCACACCGGGTCCTCCTCCACCATGAGGAATGGCAAAGGTTTTATGCAAGTTCAAGTGTGAGACATCAGCGCCAAACTTTCCTGGCTGCGCTACACCGACTAAAGCATTGAGGTTTGCGCCATCAACATAGACCTGTCCCCCAGCGTCGTGAACAAGCGCGCAAATTTCACTGACCGCGGTTTCAAATACTCCGTGTGTTGATGGATATGTAATCATCAAGGCAGCGAGATTCTCACCGTGTTCCGCAATCTTCGCTTTGATATCGTCGACTGAAACGTTTCCGTTCTCGTCGCACTCCACAACGATGACCTTCATCCCCGCCATCACTGCTGAAGCTGCATTGGTACCGTGGGCACTTGAAGGTATTAGACAGACATTGCGACCGTGATCACCACGAGAGTCGTGATAATTACGAATTGCAAGGAGTCCAGCGAATTCGCCTTGGCTTCCCGCATTCGGCTGAAGCGAGACTGCATCGTACCCAGTAATGGAAACAAGCCAATCTGATAGTTGTGCAATTAACTTCCGTGAACCAACAGTTTGATTAACAGGAGCAAATGGATGGAGGGAAGAGAATTCAGGCCAAGTAACAGCTTCCATCTCCGTCACCGAGTTGAGTTTCATAGTGCATGAGCCCAATGGAATCATGGTGCGATCTAGAGCAAGGTCGCGGTCGGCGAGATTACGCAAGTAGCGCATCATTCCAGTCTCGCTATGGTTTGTGTTGAAGACCGGATGGGTCAGGTACTTACTTGTGCGTAGGAAATGAGATGGAATCTCTCCCCCAGCCTTCTCACTCAAACCTAGAATTGTGAGGACGCTCTTAAATGTCTCTTCAGTTGTCGTTTCGTCAAAAGAAATTCTGATTTCACTATCGCTTACTTTGCGGAAGTTATACCCCTGAGATTCAGCGGTTGCATGCACTTTCGCTGCATCCTGAACATCAATCGAGACTGTGTCAAAGATGACGTTATTGCGAGAATTCGATGATGCTTTAAGTCGCATCGCGAAATTGTTGACGCGCAACGCGATTGTTCGGAGACCAGATGGTCCATGCCACATTGCATAGAAGGTGCTCATATTTGCAAGAAGCGCCTGAGCGGTACAGATGTTCGATGTAGCTTTGTCGCGACGAATGTGCTGTTCACGCGTTTGAAGTGCAAGACGAAACGCGGGCTTTCCAGTCGAATCAATGCTCTGACCCACCAAACGCCCTGGCATAGAACGCTCTAAACCATTTCGGACTGCAAGGAAACCTGCATGCGGTCCACCAAATCCCATCGGCACGCCGAATCGTTGTGATGTGCCTACTGCAATATCTGCGCCCCACTCCCCTGGTGCTTTGAGCAGGGTCAGAGCGAGTAGATCGGTCGCTGCGATAACCAGTGCACCCTTTGAGTGTGCGTAATCTGCAAATAATGCGTAATCGATAACCTCACCTGTTGTATCAGGGTACTGCAACAGTGCGCCGAAAAATTCTCCGTCATATCCATCTCGAGCAACGTGATTGGAGTCTATTTCGACAACTTTGATTCCAAGAGGCTTGGCACGGGTTATCACAACTGCTTTTGTCTGAGGATGAACGTGCTCTTCGATAAGGAAGACAGCGTCATCACTTAACTTAGATGATCTGCGAGCAAGCGTCATAGCTTCAGCAGCTGCAGTACTTTCATCAAGCATAGATGCGTTAGAGATATCTAAAGCTGTCAGTTCACAGACCATCGTTTGAAATGCAAATAGTGCCTCTAAGCGTCCTTGCGAGATCTCTGGTTGGTAGGGCGTATACGCGGTATACCAAGCGGGATTCTCTAATACATTTCGCTTAATAACTGGCGGAACAATAGTTCCGTAATATCCGGTGCCGATAAGTGATGTGAAGACTTTATTCTCAGAGGCGATTGCACGAAGCTCAGAGATAACTTCGACTTCGCTCTTTCCGGCTCCAATGGCAGATTCGATGACACCGCTAATTGCGATATTGCTCGGCACTACATCGGCGATAAAGGTCGAGAGATCTTTGTAGCCAAGGGTATGCAGCATCGCCTGCTCGTCGAGATGAGTTGGACCGATATGGCGATCTTCAAAAGTACGATCCACGTATTACCCCTTAGCGATAAATAGCTGGTTAAAAACTAGGGGAAATATATGCGCTAAATGCTCTTTAGGCGCCTTTAGCCTTGCGGCGAAGCGAAAGTTCATCGTTACCTTCGCCACCTACCTGCTCGCCATTAAACTCTCCAGCCAAGGTCGAGAGTGAGCCCTCAACCTCGTGCCAGACCTTTCCGACTGCGATACCAAATACACCTTGACCGCCAGCGAGAAGGTCGATGATCTCATCAGGACTTGCACATTCATAGATCGATGCGCCATCGCTCATGAGTGTGATGCTCTCAAGCTCAACCACTCCCCGATTGCGAAGATGTTCTACCGCAGTTCGAATATTTTGAAGTGAGACACCTGCATCGAGTAAACGCTTTACGATCTTAAGAACCAAGATGTCACGAAAACCATAGAGACGAGCAGATCCTGAGCCATGTGCAGTGCGAATCGATGGCTCAACCAACCCTGTACGTGCCCAGTAATCGAGCTGGCGATATGTAATGCCGGCGGCAGCACATGCTGTTGCTCCGCGGTAACCAATCTGAAGTTCTTGCTCAGTCACGAGAGGGGGCTCGCTTTCATTGTGGGGTTGCGAGAAGGCTACAGCGATAGTTGAGGGTTTCTCGGAAGCGACACGCCCAGAACCTCTACTTGAGGTTGAGAGTTTTCACCGCTCTAAGCGAAATCTTCGGGGTTAATCTGATCGAGGAACTCTCGAAAGGCCTCCACCTCATCCTCGCTCTGACCACTGCCAGGCTCCGGAATATCGATCCCTGCGCGCTCAAGTAGCTCCTGGCTCACCAGAATGTTGGTCTTTGTCCGAAGAGCGATGGCGATCGCATCCGATGGTCTAACCGATAAGGGAGCTGGTGTGCCATTGGCGCTCTTCATCAAGAGCTCGGCATAGAAAATCCCATCCCGCATATCGGTGATGTGGATTGCGGTGAGAGAGGTTGATGTCGCAGCTAGGAGGTCGACAATCAAATCATGCGTGAGCGGGCGTTGAGCTTTGAGTTCTTGCTGGGCAAAGGCGATAGCAGTTGCCTCAGCTGAGCCAACCCAGATTGGAAGAAATGTACGGCCTTCCATCTCTTTGAGGAGGACGATTGGTTGATTTGAAGGCATCTCAATGCGGACGCCGACAACTTCAACCAATGTAAACATTAGCGTGGACGGTTGAGACCGGTGCGAACCAATGAAGCATGGAGACGAACAGAGAGCGCTGCAATCTCTCGCTGCACCTCTTCTGCGCGCGCCTTTGCTTCGGTTGATTTCTGACGAGTAAATGGAGTGATGACTTGTTCAATCAAACCAATTTCGCGATCTGCGGCGGTCTTAAAAGAACGCAAGTGACGGGCTTCGATTCCAAAGCTAGCCATCTCATGAACGGTCTTAGCGACAGAGAGCGCATCAGCGTCGTAGTGGCGACCGCGAAGTGTGATGAGGCCAAAAGATTCTAGTTCGACGAGTTGAGCATCGCTGATTCCGGATGCGTTGATGAGCTCTTCACGAGAAAGTCGCATCTCTGACTGCTCACCAAAGGTCGATGGAGCAATCTCGCCATCGACGGTGGCTAGACCAAGAGTTGGTCGAGGCACAGCAACACCCTGTGGTGTTGGAGTAAGGCCGCGGTCGAGTGCGTCGAGGTTCTCTTTGATAACACGTAGTGGCAGGTACTGGTCACGCTGAGCAAGGAGCACGTAACGAAGACGCTCTAAGTCATTGCTGGTGAATTTACGATATCCCGACGGGGTTCGTTGCGGCTCAATCAAACCTTCTGATTCAAGAAAGCGAATCTTTGAGATCGTGATGTCAGGGAAATCACCACGCAACTTTGATAGAACTTCACCGATACTTAAATATGCACGTGCTGGAACGCTCACTTACTTCTCCCCTAATTTGTGACTGCCTTTATCGCTGCTGATGAACAGCATATGGAATTTTCCGATTTGTATCTCATCGCCATTGGTGAGGCGGTGTGTGGTGCTCTGTTGATTATTAATGTATGAGCCGTTCAGGCTTCCCAAATCAGAGAAGGTGAATGTTCCATCTTCTCGCTTGATTGTTGCATGAGATCGAGAGACTGTTACATCGTCTAGGAAGATATCGCTTGCCGGTGCGCGACCTATAGTCACTCCCTCGCTGGTGATAAGAAAGCGTGCTCCACGAGATGGGCCACGATGGATAAAGACCATCGCTCGATCACCTGATCCGTTGAGAACTTCGGTAAGAACTTCTCTCTCTTCTGTTGATGACTGCTCAATAAGAGAGTCGATCAGAGCGCTTGGGGAAGAATCAGCGATCGAGCGAAGCCCTAAATGGAGTGTGGTTGTGAGTTCGTGGCGAGGGTTCATCTCTTCCATCAGCCACTCCCCTCACTTTGTCATCTACCTACATTAAGACGGTGAAACCAGAGAAGCTGGCTTACCTTCAACTTGAGGCTGACAGTAGAGAGTTGTTAAAAAAATATCAAGTGGAGAATCAGCCGGTGATGGCGCTGTATTCCGCTGCGCTCAGCAGCTTAGATGGCTCTCCACTGATTGAGATTTCAGCGAGCCACCCTGCTCCATATGGATCGGAGTTGACAAGTTCTGGAGTATTTGCAAGCGCCTCATTGATTGTCACAATTGTTCCCGTGACCGGCGAGAAGATCTCAGAGACTGACTTGGTTGACTCAACTTCGCCGCAGACTTTATCTGCCACAACGGCTTCTCCTACCTTAGGCATCTGAACATAGACGATATCTCCGAGAGCGCCCTGGGCGAAATCAGTAATCCCCATGCGGATAGTTCCAGCAGTGGCTGTGGGTGCGACCCACTCATGCTCTTTGGTGTATTGGAGCTCTGCTGGAATCTGTGACATGAATAATCCTTCTCTAGATGATTCGTTCTGATGGTGGCACTCTAATACTTTTTACTGCGCTCCGGAAATACGAAACACCTGTCCAGAGATAGAGCGCAACGCCCCAAATTGCAAAGGCCCAACCGAAGATAAAGGCGAGAGTTCCATACCAGGTATCGCTTAGCGCGAGGAGAAGGAAGGGGAAGGCGTAGAGCAAGTTAAAAGTTGCCGCTTTCCCAATATAGGTAACCTTAAGTGGAGGAAGACCCTTACGGGTCAGAAGTAGAGTCATTACAGCCAGAATGAGATCTCTTGCTAGAAGCAAGACGATTACCCAGAGTGGAATAGCCCCGCGAATCTGGAGGACAATCAGCGTTGCGACAATATAAATGCGGTCGATAAATGGATCGGCGAGTTCGCCGAAGCGCGAGGTCTGATTCCACGCTCTCGCCAACTTACCATCGAGATAGTCAGTGACTCCCCCGAGCGCAAGGACAAGAATCGCCCAACCATCACTTTCAAGATCAAGGGCGAGCCAGATAAAGAGTGGAACTCCCAACCCTCTCAAGAGGGTGAGGGCATTGGGAATGGTCAGATATTGACTCACTCCTTTTCGCGCTCCTTCACCCGAATTGCAACCTGGACAGGTGTGCCAGGAAAACCGAACTCCTCACGGAGTCGACGCTCAATAAATCGGCGATACGAGGCCTCAATCCAGCCTGATGAGAAGACCACGAATTTTGGCGGTGCGATTCCCGCCTGCGTGGCGTAGTAGACCTTTGGTTGTTTTCCGCCGCGAACAGGAGGAGGCGTGGCCCCGATAAGAGCTCCCAGGAAGGAATTGAGTTTGGAGGTAGGAACTCGCTTCTCCCACGAACTAAGTGCGGTGCGAAGAGCGGGCGCCAAGCGATCACGATGCCACCCTGTCTTGGCGGCGACATTAACGCGCTGAACCCACTCGATATGTCCGAGGTGGCGATCGAGCTCTTTCTCTAACTGTTCACGGCGGTCTTCATCGACCAGATCCCATTTATTGAGGACTAAGACCATTGCTTTGCCGGATTCCTCAACCATAGAGATGATTCGCAAATCTTGTTCAGAGATGGGCACTGATGCATCGAGTACCATCGCAACACATTCAGAACGCTCTAAAGCGGTCTGGGTTCGCAACGTGGCGTAGTAGTCAGTTCCTGATGCTTGATTAGCTCGCTTCTTAATTCCGGCAGTATCAACAAAGCGCCAAATCTGTCCACCGATCTCAATCAATGAATCAACTGGATCGCGCGTCGTTCCTGCTACGTCATCGACAATCGAACGATTCTCTCCAGCTAATGCATTGAGCAAACTTGACTTACCAACATTGGGGCGACCAATGAGTGCAATACGTCGGTACCCATCTTGAGTTTGAGCGCGCCCTACCTCAGGCAATGATTTGACGATTGTGTCGAGAAGATCACCAGAGCCGCGACCATGAAGACCCGAAACAAAATGCGGCTCCCCTAATCCCAAATTCCACAGCGCATGCGCATCGGCTTCATCATGATCGCCATCAACTTTATTGGCAACGAGTATGGTCGGTTTCTTTGCTTTGCGAAGTTCCTGAACCATCACATCGTCTTCATCGAGTGCACCCACCTGTGCGTCAACAACGAATGCCAAAATATCTGCCTCTTCCATTGCAAGCTCTGCACCTGCGGAGATAGCCACAGAAATTCCATCAGGCCTGGATTCCCAACCACCGGTATCCATCACAATAAAGCGACGACCACCCCACTCACATTCATACTGAACGCGATCTCGGGTAACACCAGGAGTGTCCTCAACAATTGCTTCACGACGTCCAATAAATCGGTTAATCAAAGTTGATTTTCCAACATTCGGACGACCGAGAATTGCAACAATTGGAAGTCCCAATAGCGAACGTTCTACCAAAAGCTCCCACACGCGCTCAATCGTCTCTTCCAAGTTGAGCTCAGTGCTATCAATATGAACCGCATCAGAGGCCATTGCGAGCGGACTTGTCTTTCGATTTGAGTCCAACTCATCTCGAGATGTAAGAGATTCCGCAACCACTGCAGTCGTTACAGTTGAATCAGAAATTTCGTTCTCACGACGAGCAGTGCGGGCATCAATATCTGCTGTGAGATAAACCTTGAGGGCTGCATCGGGTGCAACAACTGTTCCAATATCGCGACCTTCAACAACAATGCCTCGCTCTGCCTTCTCAATGATTGATCGTTGTAGTTGCAAAAGTTCAGCACGTATCTCAGGAATCGCTGCAATCACCGAAACTTTACTTGTCACATTGAGAGTTCTTATCTCCTCCGAGATGTTGCGCTCACCAAGAAATATTTCAGGTTTTTTGGGATCTGCGGTGAATGAGATTCTCGTCGTCGATAATTTTGCAAGAATATCTTTTGCATCATCGCTCTTGATTTCGAGAGCAACTAGTGCAACTGCTCGATAAAGCGCGCCGGTATCTAAATAATTCCATCCTGCACGAATCGCAATCCCTTTTGAGGTGGAGGATTTACCAGCTCCGCTTGGGCCATCAAGTGCAACAACAATCATTCTTGTGACCCACGCCTTTCATAAAATAGTTTGAGATATTTATCGATAATTACCTGCTCATTATCGCGTACTTCTAGCAGATCGAACGCCAACTAACGTGGTGCGTGAGCGCGCCATCCACGTTGGAGTAGGTGGCTATACAACTTCTCTGCATCGCTCTGTGAGAGAGCAAGTGTTATAAGACCAGTGAATTGCTCTGGTGAATGTTCGATCGAGAGATCTTCCACGTTCACCTCTGCTGTCGCACATTCATCAAAGAGTGCAGCAAGTTGACCTGGTTTATCCTCGATAACAACTGGCAGGAAGGTGTAGTTGCGAGCCACCCCTCCATGCTTTCCTGGAATCATCGCTCGTCCGCGGTTTCCACTCTTGATGAACTCTTCAACCTGTGGTGCGCTCTCAATATTGGCTAAGAGATCATTTAAATCAGAGATGACTTGGGTGATCAAAGGCCTAAGCGCCTCTGAATTTGCAGAGATAATTTCGCGCCACAGAGCTGGATTGGATGCTGCTATCCGAGTCGTATCCCGTAAGCCACTTCCTGCTAAATCAAGCCATTCCGACGGCGCGCCCTCAAGTCTGGAGGCAAGAGCTGTGCTGAGAATCTGAGGAAGGTGTGAGATCAGCGCGACCGCCTGATCATGCTCGGCCACCCCCATCTCAATCAGATGACCACCGCATATCTCGATGAGTTCTCTACCTGCCGCAAGTATCTCTGGCGCAACTCCAGCTGGGTCGATGATCCAAGGTCGTCCTTGAAAGAGATCGCCTCTGGCTGACTCTGCTCCCCCAACTTCACGACCTGCCATCGGATGGCTTGGTAAAAATCTCGATCGATCGAGATCTAAAGTTGATATCTCAACTACAGGATTAACTTTTACACTGGAGATATCTATAAAGCCAAGGTTGAACCCTTGTTCAATTTCTCCCTTAATGACCTGGGAAACGGTGGAGACTGGTGATGCAATCACAATGAGGTCTGGGGTGGTTATAGCTGGTCTGCGACCCACTAAATCTTGGGCGAGAGCGGCGGCTTGGGGATCAATATCGGCCATCGTGACTGCAACGCCTTTAGCGGTGAGAGCAAGCGCAATCGATGACCCAATAAGTCCAGAACCAACGACCTTGACATGCGTAAGAGACATCAATCTCCCCCTACTGTGCGATATCGCGACGGAGGGCCTTGGCGCCACCGAGGTAGATATGGGAGATCTCAGAGGCGTTACGCTCAATTTCGACGGTCACCATCGCTCTAACAACCCGAGCAAGGGCTCCTGGAACATCGATTTCGACGGCACATAGTAAGGGCGTGGACTGGAAACCGACCTCACGAGCGGCCGCTGCCGGAAAGGCGGCGTTGAGATCAGGGGTAGCGGTCAAAAGGACAGATATCACTTGATCTACCGAGAGTTCATTGACGCGCACAATCTCAGCCAGGAGCTCCTTCGTCCCAGCAGCAATAGCCTCGGCGGTATTGGCCTCAACCTGAATTGCTCCCCGTATTGCACGCACTGACATGGCGAAATCATACCCTTTCGACTAGAAATTGCTTCTATGATTTAATCCTTTTATAGATAAATCTATTAAGCATTATTGACGAATCTTTACATACCCACATCGGAGTCGATCTCCGAAAGAAATTTCAGAACTCAGGGAAATATCGATAAATTAATATTTCCTTGTCATTCTTGAGCATGTAAATATCGATAAAGAGTTTTTATCTGAGGCGACGCTTGAATATCGATAAAACCTCTTACCGTCTTATGTACATGATGTCGATTTAACTATTTAAATCTAAAGCGTTCTGTAAATTTAACAACTCGCCATCATTGAGATCGCGCCAGCGTCCAACAGGTGTCTCCCCTAGGGAGATGGGTCCGAACTTGGTACGGATAAGGCGAATCACCTCAATCCCGATAGCCTCCATCAATCTACGAATAATGTGATAGCGACCTTCATGGATCGTCACCTCTAGCCAGGTTGGAGAGAGCTGCTTGTAATCCAAAACACGAGCCATCCCATCTTCGAGCTCAACCCCGTTGCGAAGTGTCTTCTCGATTCCGACAGGTAATTTCCCGTCAAACTCGATGATGTAGGTCT
>JACCDK011349250.1_pt1 | contig 16274 bp, 17 predicted proteins | sample 7445871 | NCBI WGS metagenome assembly JACCDK01 (sample SAMN15323436, study PRJNA562643) | freshwater metagenome | isolation source: river surface water | place: USA:Blue River Watershed | collected 2017-08-15 | reverse complement strand
TTGAGCCAGCTCGGGCTAAAAGTGTGGTGTGGACCCCAAAGCACACGGAATGCGCGCACCTCCGAAGAGTCGCTGCGCTTGTGGTCGATCGGCCAGAATGGCTTTTCTGATTGGGCCTTGGCAATCAGCGCATCAACTTTTGGCGTGCCGGTGAAGTGCACGTGTGAGCCGCCGCGTTCGGTGTATTCGAATGCGTCTTTGGCTGCTTTGTCTTGCAAGAAGATCAGGTGAGCCAGGCGGTGCGTGCTCTGCCTAAACAGGTGCGGGGCAACGCCCTCGATGCCGGGTTCGTTGACCAGCGGTAGTGAGAAGTAGGGAACGTAGCAAACGCGCGCGATCGAAATGAGTTTTTCGATTCGATAGGCCGGTTGGTAGTTCTTTTGCCACGGGTAGTTCAAAAAGATGTAGTCGGGGTTGAGGTTGCGAAGCTTTTCGAAGCCGTCATAAGGGTCGGCGAAGTCGAAACGCAGGTGCTCGACACCTTGCCCGTCGAGAAACTCGCTTACCTTCTGCTCTCCGCCGAAATCGCTGTCGCCGGTGAGCTTGCGGGGAATCGTGATGACGATCGGCTCGAAGTCGGGCGACTCGAGCATTTTGCGATACAGCTCGTCAAGGGCATCCCAGGCTTCGAAGTAAAAGGTAAGAAAAACAACGCGAAGCCGTCGGGCCACTACTTGATTCCGTACTTCTTCATTAGTGCTGCCACGTTGCTCTGTTGCTTCTTCAGCCAGTTGATCGAGCGGGTCTGCTCGGCACGGGCATCAGCGTTAGAGAACTCACTGATCACGCTCGCGGTGTTGAGCATGTAGGCCGACAGCTTGCTGCTGGTCGCTTTGGCTGAAACGGCCTTGAGTTCGGTTAGGTAGAGAGTCTTGCAAGGTTTGTAGTCGAGGCACTTCTGAAAGAGCATGCCGCGTGGAATAGCTGGGCGTTTGTGGCTCTGCATCACCCATGGGTAGCCAACCTCTTTGGCATCCATGGCGAAGTAATAAGAGTCACCCTTTACTGGGGTCTGGCGGTTCTCGCCGAACGTCTGGTCTACGCCGGCCGGAATCATGGTGAACTTGCCGCGATCGTTGCTTCTCAGGTAGTGGTTGTTGATGATCGGGCCTGAGTAGCTGTCCCAGTGGCCGACGAAGTTTTCAACCGCAAACTGGCGAATCAGTTTGGCGCGGTCGGTGTAGGTATCCATTGCCTTCCACCAAGAAGCGCCGGTGGTCATGTTGGCAACCTCGATCAACTTTGCGAGGTCTTTTTTATCTGGGGTAGTCGACCAACCCTCATCGACAAGGTACGGGCCGGTCTCGTTGCCGCCGCGGTCATTGCCATACATCAGGTCTTTGAATGCAACTGCTTCATAGAGATGCTGGGTGGGGTCACCGAAGCGCTTGCTCAAGAAAATGTCGTCGGTGGTTTCGACGTTTAGGTAAAGCCCCTTCAAGGTGCCGTTGACATAAACCTTGGCGTAGCCGGTTTTTGGCGCTGGAATGCCCATCGAGTTGAACAGACGATAGGCGGCCGCCTCGTGAATCATCGAGCCATCTTGAGTCATGGCGTTCAGGGTCATCGACTTGAGCCCTAGAAAACGCTGACCCTTGAGGTTGCTCCAGTTGAATTTGAGTTTGAACGAAGGTTTTCCGCTCAACTTATCTAGCGAAGTCGAGCCCTTGAGCCGCACTCCGGTCGAGAACTTTCCGCTGCTACCGCCCACCGAACGCAGCTCAACCTGAGCCATCGTGTATTCCTTCGGGGCTTTGCCAAGATTAGCCACGCTGGCTGAATCGATGGTCAGATAAACCTCGTGAATCGACGAGCCGCCGTAGAAATCACCGAGCGACTGTGCTGCGCTCGCGGGGGGAGCCGCCACAGCAGCTGCAACAAGCCCGAGGCTTAGAAAGATTGACCATACTGCTCTGGATAGTTTTCTCATGATTGGCAACTAGTCTAACTTTGTGAACAATTTTGACCAGTACTTGCCTTTTATTCTGAGCCTTTGCCTAGACCTCGTCTCGGTTGCGCTTTTGGCATATGTCTTCTATTACCGACGTCACCACAACCGCGACATGTTGGTTGCGATCGCCATGATCAACGTCACTCTCTTCTCGCTAGCCGGCGCCCTAGCCTCGTTCACACTCTCGCTCGGTGTCGGTTTTGCCCTGTTCGCCGTGATCTCGATCATTCGCCTTCGCTCAGACGAAGCCGGCTGGATCGAAATGACCTACCTGCTCGTAAGCCTCTCAACCGGATTGATTCTCGGTCTGCCAGGCTTCTCACTCGTGCAGCAGGCAATCTATGCATCGGTTCTCGTGGCCGCGATGTTTGCACTCGATCACCCACGCCTACTCGGCAACTCCAAGGTGCGAAAAATCAACATCACGCTTGACGGAACCGACCTCGGTAGCGACCTGAAGGCACGCGTCGAAGCCATGCTCGGTCGCGGCGTAGACGAAGTCACCATCAAGTCGGTCACAGCAACCCCACCGGCCACCAAGGTCGAGATTCGCTTCAAAGAGTCGATCTAGCGAGCGCGAAAAGTTCAGCCATGACTAAACCGAGCTACGAATACACGCAGCACCCGCACGTTGAAAAGCGCAAGTCGCAGCATCCGTTGAATGACAAAGTGGATGCTTCGCTGTCAGCTCAGGGCAAAACTCGACTTTCACTCAACAACCGCATTGGGCTCGCCATCACTCGTTCGGTCGGAACCATGTGGGCGGCCTATGCGTTTTTAGCCATCAGCCTGATCAGCCTTCCGGCCGCCATCGCAAGCGGCGATACTCTCATCATCGTTGGCTGGCTTGCCCAAACCTTTTTGCAACTAGTGCTTTTGCCGATCATCATCGTGGGCCAAAATCTTCAGGCGGCCAAGAGCGAGCAGCGCGCGATTGCCACCTATGAAGATGCGGGTGCGATTCTCGAAGAGGCCAAAGAGATTCAGGCTCACCTGGCCGACCAAGACAAGGCTCTTAGCCACCTGATCGACAAGGTTGCCGTGCTCGAGGCAAAGCTCGAGGCCAAAAAGTAACGCATGCGTTTAGTTATTGCCAAGTGCACCGTTGACTATGCCGGTCGCCTAACCGCTCACTTGCCGTTGGCTAACCGCCTGCTCATGCTCAAGGGTGACGGCTCGATTTTGGTGCACAGCGACACCGGTTCTTATAAACCACTGAACTGGATGAACCCGCCCTGCACTATCACGGTTCAAGAACCCGAGCCCGAAGCCGCTGAGGCGGGAGTGATCGAGGTTTGGCGAGTGTCGCAAACCAAGACCGCCGACCTTCTTTATGTGTCGATTCACGAAATCATTCACGAACTCGACCACCACCTCGGCGAAGAGCCTGGCCTGCAAAAAGACGGCGTCGAGGCGCACCTACAAGAACTTCTGGCCGACCAGTTGCAGGTGTTCGAAGAGGGCGCAACCCTGATTCGCCGAGAGTATTTCACCGCGATCGGCCCGGTCGATATTTTGTGCAAAGACGCTGCCGGCCAAACCGTAGCAATCGAGATCAAACGCCGCGGCGAGATCGACGGCGTCGAGCAGCTCACCCGCTACCTCGACCTGCTCAACCGCGACCCGCACCTAGCCCCAGTGCGCGGGGTGTTCGCCGCTCAAGAAATCAAACCGCAGGCGCGAACCCTCGCCGAAGACCGCGGCATCGAGTGCCTGGTGCTCGACTACGACGCGATGCGCGGGCTCGAAACCAACCACTCGCGACTGTTCTAGTCGCCCTCCGCGCCACCCAAACTCACTCGCCGCAAACTAGCCGGCCGCGGCCTGGCTGACTTAGGCTGGCAGCATGAACCGTGCGCCGCGCATCCTCGTTATTCAACACAACCTCGACGATCACCTCAACGAACTGGCCCTGCCGCTGATGAAGGCCGGCATCGACGTTGTGCCGTGGGATGTCGAGAACGCCCCAGCCCCGACTGAACCGATCGATTCGTTCGACGGCATCATTTCGCTCGGTGCGATCGCCGGCGTGCTCGAAGAAGAAAAACACGCGTGGATGCCCGTTGAGCGAAAAATGTTTGAACAAGCCCTCGAACTCGAGTTGCCGTTGCTCGGCATTTGTTTTGGGTCGCAGCTGCTGGCCTCGGCAGCCGGCGCCGAAGTTTATAAAGTTCACACTCCCGAAGTTGGTTGGACGAAGGTTGAGATGCTCGAGCACGCCTCGGCCGACCCAATCATGGCTGCGCTAGGTAGCGCACCTGACGTTTTTCACTTTCACTACGACACCTTCGATCTGCCAGAGGGCGCGCAGTTGTTCGGAACCACCGGCGACATCAAGCAGGCCTTCAAGGTCGGCCCAAAGGCGTGGGGCATGCAATTTCACATCGAGGTTGGCGCAGCAGCCATGTTCTCGTGGTTTGCCACCTACGGTCGCGAGTTCGAAAAACTAGCCGGGGGAGTCGAGCACCAGAAGGCGCTAACCGTTGCCAACTGGGAGGCCTATCGCCAGCGTTCGATCGCCGTGGGCGAGGCGTTCGCCGCCGAAGTTTTGGCGCAGGCCGCTCGCTAGGCTCTGCGTCTCGCGGTTTATCGCGGGCGCTTGGCGACTAGCGCTTTGTCGCTATCGGCTGGTTGCAACCAAATCGGCGATTTCGCTCGGCGCACCCAGCTCTCGTGCTCGCTCATCAACCAAATTGGCCCAAACTACGAGGCGCTTTTCGGCCGTGTAACGCGGAGTGCAGGTGGTGAGCGTGAGCCAGCGTGTGGGTTCGGTCGAAGCATCCACTTCGTTAACATCGCCTGCGCCATCGACCTCGCGAGCACTTGCCAACGGGTTTTCACCAACCACCCAAAACTCGTTCGGCTCAACCACGGTCGAATCGACAACCTCGTAGCTGTACCAGCCCCAACGAGTTTCGACATAGAGCTTGTCGCCGACGACGAACTGGTCGATGTTGTTGAAAGCGCCGCCGTGAGTGGTGCGGTGGGCAGCGAGGGCGAAGTTGCCAGGCTCGTGCGGCATGGCCGAGTGAAGGTAGTGCCCGATTCCAACGGTGTTCAAAACCTGTGCCACCGAAGTGCCCTGCGCGATCGGTCGGCGATAGTCGGCTCCCAATCGCGGCGCGTAGAGCACGGCGAAACTTTCGCCAATCTTTAGCTCGTCTTTGGTCACTACGGTTGCTGGGTTTCGGGCACTGTCGGCGAATTCTTCTTGGATGCTCGCCGCGGCCTCGAGTTGCCCCTGCGCCGAAAAGTAAGGCTCGACGAACTCGTTATAAACCACGGTCATACCGAGCAATAGGCCGGCGGTGATAAGCGCCACTCCAAATCTGGTTTGCAAACGCTTGCGTTCAGGCGGCTTCAGAGTGCTGCGCGCTGAAGATTTGGCCATGCAGGCAAGTTTAGGCTCTTGATGATATTCGCTCTAGCGAATACTAGACTTGTGCGGAACGCCTGAAAAAGTCCGTAAAGAGAACTTTTTTGGGGCAGAGTCTGAAACTGACCAAAAAGAGGATGATTCCCATGGCCAAACACCGCGCAAACCAATCGCTCAAGCAGTCGCTCTCGGCACTAAGTGCCATGTTGCTTGCGGCCAGCGCTCTGCTCTTCGGTGCGGTGACTGCGCAAGCGGCACCGGTGGCACTCACCGTGACCCACATCGGCTGGGACGTCGTCGGTCTAGATAGCAACGATGTCACCGATGGTCCAAACACTTTTCCGCAGGGTTACCGAGTCTGTAATACTTCGACCGACACTGCCGCTACGAACGTTGAAGCCGACTGGCTTTGGAACAGCCACAACCCACTTATCAACCTCGATGGCAACACCAACCGCGAGCTCGGCACCATCGCGGCCAACAGCTGTGTCGACATCTACTGGACTGTTACGGTTACCCGTGACGCCACCGCCTACGACACCTCGAGAGTTTATGCCGTTACCGTCAATGACGGCACAGCAACCGCCAACACCGGAGCTCAGTCGATCTATGTCGAGCACTTGGTCTCGCAGAACCGCAACGTCGTCAACGGCGTTACCGGCCCATCCTCGGTGAGCCTGGGCGACACCGTTCAGTTCGTACTTTCGGGTGCCACCGCAACTCAGGGTTATGAGCAAATCGTTACCGCCCCGGTTCTCTCTTCGGCAATCTTTGAAATCACCAGTGTTACCGGCAGCTATGCCGTTGGCGGAAACATTTCTAACTTCTACTACGACGCGTGTGGCTGGGATCCAGCTGGAACCGACCGAACGAACTGGGCCTGTCTCTCAACCGGTAAAGCCGGTGGTGACCCGATCACCGTTACCGTTACCGCAAAGGTCATCGGCACCGGAACAGCTGCAGTCGGCGGAATCATCTATGACTTCTCTGGCTCGTCGTTCCACTACAACTCTGACTACAGCACCGGAGTGCTCACCGTCACCTCAAGCGCTCCCGTGCGCACCATCGATGCCGTTGACAACGCCGAGACCACCCAGGTTGACACCGCGGTTGAGGTCGACGTTCTTGCCAACGACGGCGCCTCGAACGCAACCGTCAACACGGGCTCGGTGACCATCACCCAGCAGCCTGCCCACGGAACCCTCTCGGTTGACGCTCAAACCGGCAAGGTCACCTATACCCCTAATGCCGGCTACACCGGCACCGACAGCTTCAAGTACTCGATCGCCACAAACGAAGATGCAGCGATCACCGACGAGGCAACCGTGACCATCACGATTGAGGCGCCTGTTGTGGTCAATCCGCCGGTAGCGGTTGACGATGCCGACACCACCCCGGTCGACACCGCTGTCGAAGTGGATGTTCTGACCAACGACACCGCTGGCTCCAACCCGCTCGACCCAACCTCGGTGAAGATCACGTCGCAGCCGACTAACGGAACCGTTTCGGTTGACCCGGTCAGCGGCAAGATCACTTACACACCGAACTCGGGTTACACCGGCACCGACAACTTCACCTATGAGGTTTGCGACAACGCGACCCCGGCCAACTGCGACACCGCTGTTGTGACCATCACGATCACGGCAGTAGTCAACCCGCCAGCCGAAGAGGTTGTTGTCGATGAGGTTGCCGAGGTTGATGAAAAACTAGTGATCGACCCGAGCACGCTCGACCCGAACGCGCCAGAGATTGACCCAACCACTGTTGAGATCACCGAAGGCCCAGAGCACGGCACCGTCACGGTCGACCCGCAAACCGGAAAGATCACTTACACGCCGAAGGCCGGCTACACCGGCACCGACAGCTTTAAGTTCAAGGCTGCCAGTGCGTCGAACCCATTGGTTTTTGTCGAGTTTGTCTACAACGTTTCGATCACCGGTGACGAAGAAGTGGTTAAGACCGCCGAAGAGGCACTGGCCTTCACTGGTTCAGATTCGCTGGCTTTGCTCACCCTCGCGTTGCTACTGGCGCTCTCGGGTGTTGCGCTCGTGGTCAGAACCTCACGCAAGTAATCCAAGTCACTCGATTAGCCGGCGGCCTACAAGTTGCCGGCTTTTCGTTTACCTGAAGAAATCTAGGTAAACAAAGCACGTGGATGCTCTGCCCTGGGTCAAAATGGTGACATGACAACTCCACGCAAGCCAGCCGTATCGACGGCACCTAAGCAAGCAGCAAAGCCTGCAACCCGCACCGTTGCGGCCAAGCCAGCAACTCGATCCGTCGCGGCCAAGCCTGCCGCTCGCACCGTTGCACCGAAGGCGGCGGCTAAGCCAGCCGCTAAGCCAGTCAAGGCCGTAGTCGACACCACCAAGCTCTACAAGTTCTTGTCGGGTGTAGATGACTCAAACTTCTGCCAGCGCGTGAGCGATCACCTAGAGGCAGGCTATGAACTTGCCGGCTCACCGACCATGGTGGTCAAGGGTTCAACCGTCTATGTTGGCCAAGCCGTAGTTCGCAAAGCAACCAAGAAGGTCGTCAAGAAGAAGAAAAAGAAGTAGTCGACACTTTTGCGAAAAACCCGCTCAGCCACTGGGCGGGTTTTTCATTTAAGCGACCCGTAGACACGAGAAAATTGCCACTTGCGAGGCTCTGCGCAAGGGGTGTAAAAAAGTTATCCACAGGGCAAAAACGCGCTTTTGAGAAAAGCAATAGTGTTGCCTCGCTGAACGACAGCACACCTTAGAAAAAAAGGGAGGCATTACATGTTCCAGTCACAACTAGTTATCGCAACACTCTTTGTTCCAAGCGAGCAAAGTCAACTTGCCCTAGAAAAGGTCGGAGACCAAACCCGCCTTCACTCGGTGGTCGAGTTGATTCGTTCGAACGAACTCGCCGACATCGTCGTGGTGCTAACCGACAGTGAAGACGTGCTGGCCGCGGCATACTCTGCCGGCACGGTGAATCACTTTGTCAGCCACACCTTGAACGAGACCCAGGCGATTACCGCTCTGTTCGAGTCAGACGAAGTTTTCGTCGACGAAGACGACGAGGCGTGGGTTCTGCGAGTGTCGATCGACTTCGATGAAACGGCAGCCGAAGCTCTCAAGCTTGCCGCCGATTCGGGGTCGAGCGCCGGGCTCGCGCCTATCGCAGCTTTTCGCTAACCCTCGAGTGATTGCGGCTGGCGAAATAAGAGCCAACGATAACCAAAGGGAATCCAACCAGCATTCCCAGGGTGATTGGCTCACCAGCAAAGGCAATACCTAGGCCAAAGGCAACGGCGGTGTTCACGTAGGTGATGAGCGAGGCCCGACTCAGGGCGATCTCACGCATCAGCGCGAAGAACACCACGAACGCAATGGCCGAGCTCACTACGCCGAGCACGAGTAGCGACATCCAAGATTCGATTTTGGGTGTCGTTACTCCCTCGGCGAGTGGGTTTGATAGCCCCGGCACCACATAAATCACTGCGGTGAAGAGCATCGAAACCGCGATGACTCCCATGGTGTCTACATTCGGGGCGTGCTTGGTGGTAATTGCTGGGGCAACCGCATAACCAACCGCGGCCAGCAACACCGCGCCGACCCAGACCAGCTCGAGGTCTTGCGTGAAAACGTCGATGCCGACCAGCGCAATGATGCCCGCGAAACCGATCACCAAACCGAGAATATTCTTCGGATGCGCAACCGAACGGTCACCCAGGTAGTAGTAGGTCACGGCCAGCGCCATGAACGGCACGGTTGCAATGAGCAGGCCGACCAGCCCGCTGTCGATGTGCCCATCTTCGGCATGAGTAATGAGCCACCAAGGCCCGACCATTTCGAACAGGGCGAAAGCCAGCACCGGCTTCCAGGCCTTGAGGGCCGGCACGAAAGCCTTTGCCCGTATCGCTAGCGGAACCAGAACCGCGGCACCAATCACCACGCGCGCCAAAATAATGAACTCACCCGAAAAGTCGGTGACGGCAATTTTGATGAAAAAGTAGGGGATTCCCCAGGCGATTCCAGCGATTAGAAAGAGCAGCAGACCTTTGCGCGACATGGGCTCAAGCCTAGCCGAGCGAACCCTGCCGGCCGCTTGGTGCGCGTGAGCATCCACTCGATTGACGCGCTGTCGCCAGCTGAGCATCCACTCGATTGTTAGCCCCCGAACAAACTTGGGGTAAAGGCCTCGCGATTGTTAGGCTGAAGGGGTACGAGGAGGTACTAAATGCGCCCACTTGCGCGTGTCATTTTTGACGAGGCTCACCGCCAGGCGTGGTCCACAAGACCCGAAATCGCGAAGAGTATTAACCCGACGAATCCAAACGATGCTGGTTATGTAACCGCCGCCACCGACCTGAGCGACTCGGGTTTCACGGTTGGCGTGCATGAGAGCGGTGCGATCACCGCGAGCACCCTGAGCGAGGCCGACGTTTTCGTCGTGATGCACGGCTCAGATGATGCGTGGGAGTCGACCACCAAGCTGGGCGACCCTAAATACACGGATGCTGAAATCGACGCACTCGTCGAATTCGTGCAGGCCGGCGGAGGCCTAATTTTGTTCGGCGAGACCGAGGCCAAAAAGTATGGCAACTCGGTGGCCGACATCGCCGCCCGTTTCGGACTCGAACTTCAAAACACCACGGCTCAAGACCCAGAGAACTGCTACCGCGAAGTGGCTGCCTGGGTGATGGCCGACCTGGCCAAGCCGGCCGGTTTCGACATCACGGGTGGAGCTGCGCAAGCCTGCTTCTACCGCACCGGAACGATCGCCGTTCGCCCAGAGGCAGCTGCGCGCACCCACGTTTTGGCCCGCACTTCGGCTGTTGCCAGCCCAGCCAGCGCGCCGGTCATGGTGGCACAAACCTATGGCGCCGGTCGAGTCATCTTGCTCGCCGATAGCGACATCTTTGGCGACGACTCGATTCAAGACCACAGCCACCGCGGCCTTTGGCGCAACCTAGTCACCTGGGCCGCTGCCACCGGAGGCTCGGCCTCGGGTCGCGCCGAAAGCTGGACCAAGACCGACCCTCACTGGCTAGCGCTCGCCGCAGCTTGCGAGGCCATTCGCCCGCTTCAGGCGCAAGACGGTTCGTTGGCCAAGGCCGAAGACGCCGAGCAACCAACGGCTGCGGCGATGGCCGAGGCAACTGAGCACGTGGGTGCCATGATTGCGAGCATCCGTGCACTACTGCCTCGTTTCGAGCACCAGCGCGAGCACCTCGAGGCAACCATCGTCGACCTCGAAAAGTGGGTCGCCGGCGGTTTCGTAGTGCCAGATTTTCTCGACTCCCTTGTGCTGTTTAGACCCGATCTGCACCGCGTCGACGGTCTCGAGAACCTCGTCGTGTTCCCCATGTACACCCAAAACGGCAACCTCGACCGCAACTTCGAAGCCGTCATCACCCGCACCGTCTGGCCAAACTGGGTCGCCGACCTCGAAGCCAACAAATACGACAACCCAGCCTTCGTGCCGATCGAGTTCGTCGACTTCACGGCCGGTTACGACACCAACTCTGCGGTGCTGTTCCCCGAAACCGTCGCAACTCGCGAGCTGGCCAAGTTCTACTGGGGCGGCATCTTCTGTGACCGCGAGGCTGCTCGTTTTAGAAGCATCACCGGCGCGGCATCTGAGCTATTGAAACTCGCCATGCCGGCCGAGCTCGAGCTCATGCTTGCCGACCAGCGCCTCACGCAAGAGACGTTCGTGCTGTGGGACCTCGTGCACGACCGTGCGCACAGCCATGGCGACCTGCCGTTCGACCCGTTCATGATCAAGCAGCGCATGCCCTACTGGATGTACGCGCTTGAAGAATTGCGCTGCGACCTAACCGCCTACCGCGAAACCGTTGAGCTCGAGAACAACGGCGTTTACCTCGCGCGCTTCGTGCGCTTGGCAGTGCTATTTGACCGTCTCTACCGGTTCCCAATCACCGGCGACCGCGTGCGCAACTACGACGGCCTCGGCGGTCAGATCATCTTCGCCTGGCTGCACCAAAACGGTGTGCTCAACTGGACAGACAACACCCTGTCGCTTGATTGGCAGCGACTCGACCAGTCAATGTTCGAGCTCTGCGAGCAGGTTGAAGACCTCTACCGCAACGGCATCGACCGCAGCCGCCTGGCTCACTGGATGTCGGCTTACGACTTTGTTTCGCGCTGGGTCGAGCCGCACCCTGCATCGGTTTGGGCCAAGGGAGCCGACGCTCTGCCGCTGGCCGGCGAGCTCAAAGAAGTGGTCAACGTGATCATGCCCGACGAGTTCCCGCTGAACGTTTTCTATGAAGCGCTGCGCAAAAAACTCGCTCCACAAATCGCTGCCACCGCCGGCATCGTCGGCTAAAGGAGAATCAAGTGTCACAAGAACGCAAGATCTGGCGCGGGTTCGCCAGCGATAACTATGCGGGCGTGCATCCAGAAGTATTTGCTGCGATGGCCGCTGTCAACGATGGCCACGAGATTGCCTATGGCGAAGACTCGGTCACCGCTCGCCTAGACGCGATGATTCAGGCCGAGTTCGGCCCACAGGCGCTGGCCTTTCCGGTCTTCAACGGCACCGGTGCGAACGTCGTGGCCCTGCAGGCTTGCACCGAGCGCTGGGAGGCCGTGATTTGCGCCGAATCGGCTCACATCAATGCCGATGAGGGTGGCGCGCCAGAGAAGATGGCCGGCCTCAAGCTTTGGAACATGCCAACCCCAGACGGCAAGCTCACCCCACAAATCGTCGAGACCGCGATGTTCGACATCGGCAGCGTTCACCGCGCTCAGCCGGGTGTTATTTCGATCACCAACACCACCGAGCTCGGCACGCTTTACACCGCGGCCGAAATCAAGGCGCTCGCCGACTACGCTCACAAGCACAACCTGCTGCTGCACCTTGATGGCGCTCGTTTGTCGAATGCGGCTGCAGCCCTGGGCATGCGCTTCAAGCAGTTCACCACCGATGTTGGTGTCGACATCGTTTCGTTCGGTGCCACCAAGATTGGCGCGATGGCCGCCGAGTCGGTCGTGGTGCTCAACCCTGAGCTCGTGAACGCCATGCCTTACTTGCGCAAAACCTCGATGCAGCTCGCCTCGAAGATGCGTTTCGTCAGCGCCCAGATCATTGCCCTGCTCGAGAACGACCTGTGGCGTCGAAACGCCGAGCATGCCAATGCAATGGCGGCGCGCTTGGATGCTGGACTTCGCGCCCTCGGAGTTGATATTCCTAACCCAACCGAAGCCAACGCGGTGTTCCCGATCTTCACCGAAGCGCAAACCGAGAAGTTGCAAGAGAGCTACCGTTTTTATGTGTGGAACTATGCCACGGGTCAGGTTCGTCTGATGTGTGCGTGGGACACCACCGAAGCCGACGTCGACGGAATGTTGGCTGCGGTCAAGTCGGTGCTCGGCAACTAACCGCCGCAGCCGCAAACCCCGCCTTTCCGCCGCCGCGCGGAATAAGCGTCTGTGCATTTTGTTGAAAGAGTCATCATGAAAAAATCCGCCATCACCGCTGCCCCAATCGCCCCTGTTCTAGCTGAGCGCTGGAGCCCGCGCGCATTCGATGAAACCCACACCCTTAGCCAGCACGAGGCTCTTTCGATTCTCGAGGCCGGTCGCTGGGCGGCTTCGGCGAACAATGGGCAGCCATGGCGCTTCTCGCTGCTGAACCGCGGCGAAGAACTCTGGCAGAAAGTGGTTGATGGCGGTCTAACCGGATTCAACCAGAGCTGGGCACCACGTGCATCCGCTCTATTGGTTGTCTCGGTCAAGACCCTCACCGCCGACGGCAAGCCATACAAATCAGCGCACTACGACGCCGGGCTCTCGGTAGCTCAGCTCTGCATTCAGGCCGAAGAGCTTGGCCTTCGCACCCACCAAATGATGGGAATCGTGCACGCTTCGATTCACGAAACACTCAACCTTGACGAAGATCTAGAAGTCTTGCTGGTCGTAGCAATCGGCAAGCAGGCTCCGGCCGAGTCACTCGAAGGCCCAGCCTTTGAGCGCGAGGTTCAGGCCCGCGTGCGCCACGAGCTCGACGAAATCGTGCTCCACGGCAAGCCTTAGGCTTGAAGGCATGCCCCTAGTAGTTCACGCCGCAAGCATCTCTGACCAAATCTCTACCTGGTATGACCAGGTTGGGCCTTGGCTGTTCTATGCAATCGTTTGGGCGCTCGTTTTTGCCGGAACCGGCTTGTTCATCGGCGCATTTGTGCCGTTCATCACCGGTGACTCTCTCGTTTTCGCAGCCGGCCTCGTTGCCGCCACTCACCCAAACGAAGAGAGCATCTGGATCATGGCGATCGGCGTTGGTATCGCCGCATTTTTGGGTGATCAGGTCGGCTACGCGCTCGGCCGCCACTACGGTCGCCCCTACCTTGAGCGTCGCAAGGGGCAATGGCTTCGCAACGCGATTGCCAAGTCTGAAAAGTTTTATGAGGCGTGGGGATGGTGGGCCGTCGTTATCGCTCGCTTCATGCCTTGGGCCCGCGTGTTCATTCCGGCAATCGCCGGCATCGCTCGAATGAACTATTACAAGTTCTTCTCGGCCAACATCGTCGGCGCTATCGCCTGGGGTGTTGGTTTGACGGTTACCGGCTACTTCGCCTCTTCGATTCCGGCCGGGAAAAACGCGTCTTACGCGATTGCCGGGTTCTTCATCGTGGCCTCGCTAATCGCTGGCATTCGCGTGTGGTTGAAAAACCGCAAGACCGCCTGAGTCTGCCCGGCTATCCCACTTAGGTTCGCAGCGTGATTGCTGCTAATTCGGCCGAGCGCTCACGCGCATAAAAGTCGAGCTCTTGCGCGGCCCATTCGGCCCAATGTTCGTCGTTACCTTCACGCGCGAGCCATCGTTCGTGGCGAACATCCTCTGTGGTTTCTACCCAAACTTTGAACTGGGCAAGTTCGGCGCTGAGGCCGTTCAGTGCGCCGCACCCCTCGACGATCAGGGGAGTGCCGCCCGAGAACTCGCGCCACTCGACGCGCTCGCCGGATGCCCAGTCGAACACTTGCCAGTGCGCGGTGCTGCGCTGCGAAATGGGGCCCAGAATGAACCGCTGCAAGTACTCGGCACCGGCGGCTAGGCCGTTCCAACCTGGGTAGAGATCATCCATGTGAATCAAGCGGGGCAGCGTTTCGCCGCCTTTAAACAGTCGTCGCTGCAGGGCATCGGCGAGGGTCGATTTGCCAGAACCGGCTCGGCCATCGATCAAAATCAGGGGAGTCGCAACGCCATCGTCAACCAGGTCGAGCACTGCTGCGCTGAGGTCGGCGACCAGCGCATCGGTGTCTTGGTATTCGGGCTGCAGGCTCACCAGAACAGGCTAACCGTTTAGATCTGGTAGTTGTCGACGAGCACGTCTGGGTGACGGTCGAAGCGGTAGCCACCGCCGCGAATGGTGCGAATGATGTCTTCGTAACCGGTGATCTTTGCTCGAAGGCGACGCACGTGAACGTCGATGGTGCGGTCGTTCGGCGCGGCATCTGGCTCGTCGGCCCAGACCGCGTCGATCAGCTCAGAGCGAGAGACCGTTTCACCCTGGCGGCTAACCAAGTAGTTGATTAGTTCGAACTCGCGATAGGTGAGGTTTGCGTTTTCGCCGTCGGCAAGCAAGCGGCGACGCTGTAGGTCGATGCGAATTCCGCGCTGACCCTCTGGTTCGGTCTTCACCACTTTGGCGAGCTGCGGGTCGCGAAGGGCGGCACGAACCACCTCGAGGTTGCGCCCCTCGGTTGCGCGCGGGGCTAGGGCAACCGCCGCGTGGGTCTCGGCACCTGAGCCGGGCACCAACTCGTCGAGGGTTTTGCGCAGGGCGGCCGCAATCTGCGAAAGGCTGGTTCCATTGGCGGCTGCGGTGTCTGCGTCGATGCCGATATAAAGGGCGAATCCGCGGGCCACCGGTTGGCTGGTTGCCGGTGTGGTCGCAGCGGTCGGGTTGGCAACATTTGCCAGGTTGTTTGGTTGGGCGTTCATGAGAATCCTTTGACTTTAGGTATGCGTCTTTGCGAGTGCGTTTATTGCACAGTGGGTAATGAAGGGGTGAGGCAGGGTGTCGAAAACTAGCGACACATTCGCATACACATAACGGCACACATCATCGACGGGGCAGCGTTCGCTGAAGCCATCAAGTTGTGTTGGTTGCCGTTTGTCATGTCTCAAACTTTAACATGGATGCTGTACCGCAACAACAGAAAGCCAAGGCCCCTCGTGAACATTCTCTATGTCTGTCTCGGCAACATCTGCCGCTCGCCGATGGCTGAGTTCATGCTGCGCGACGCGGTGGCCGGGCGCCAGTCGCTAAGCGGTCAGCCGATCGTGGTGCACGGGGCCGGGGTTGCCGCCGAAGTTGGCAGCCCAGCAACCCGCGAGGTGCGCGAGGTTTTGGCCGAGGCCGGCATCGATGGCGAGGGGCACGTGGCCCGCCAGCTCACCGACGAAATGCTCGAGCAGGCCGATCTGGTTTTGGTTGCAACAGAGGATGTTCGGCGCAGAGTCTTGCGCTATGCGTCGGCCGAAGCATCCAAGGTGCAGTTGATGCTCGGCGATCAAGACTTGAGCGACCCGTGGGGAATGCCGCTCGACGACTATCGCGAAACTTTCGCGCAGCTAAAGCCGCGAGTAGACGCGCTCGCCGCAGCGATCACACTTTAGTTAGTTGGCGGTGCCGAACAGGCGGTCGCCGGCGTCACCCAAACCTGGCACGATGTAGCCCTTTTCGTTTAGGTGTGAGTCGAGAGCGCCAAGCACGATGGTCACGTTGGCGTCGCCAACCGCGGCCTCAACCGCGGCAACACCCTCGGGGGCGCCGATCAGGCAGATGCAGGTAACCTCGGTGGCGCCGCGCTCGAGCACATAGGCAATCGAGTCGATCAGGGTTCCGCCGGTGGCGAGCATCGGGTCAATGATGTAAACCTGGCGACCGGTTAGGTCATCTGGCAGGCGGTTGGCATAGGTGTGTGGCTCAAGGGTTTCTTCGTC
>JACCDK011430476.1_pt1 | contig 16289 bp, 18 predicted proteins | sample 7445871 | NCBI WGS metagenome assembly JACCDK01 (sample SAMN15323436, study PRJNA562643) | freshwater metagenome | isolation source: river surface water | place: USA:Blue River Watershed | collected 2017-08-15 | reverse complement strand
CCCGCAACACGGTGTTCCACATCTGCGCTGATCTGGGCATTGAAATCGTGCAAAAGCGCATCACCCGCGACGAGGTCTACATCGCTGACGAAGCCTTCTTCACCGGCACAGCCGCTGAGGTGACGCCGATTCGCGAACTCGACCGCATCGAATTGGGCAAGCCGGGCTATGTGGGAAGCCGCGGCCCGATCACCGAAAAAATCCAAGCTGCGTTCTTTGACATCGTCAACGGCCGCAACCCCAAGTACGCCCACTGGCTGACTTTGGTCTGAGGACACCGAACATGAGCACCCAAGCTGTTGAACTGCTGGCCGCCGACTTGAACCCCCAAGGCGGCGTGTATTGCCCCAGCCCCAAGGCCGACATGAAAATCTGGAACAGCCACCCCAAGGTGTATCTGGACGTGGCCAAAACCGGTGAAGCCAAGTGCCCTTATTGCGGAACGGTTTACAAGCTGAAGGCAGGGGAGGTGGTGGGGCACCACCACTGAGCATGTTTCATGGTCTCTACCGAAGTCATCGTTACGACCTACAACAATCCTCAAGCTCTGCACTTCTCCCTTTTGGGTTTGGCTGGGCAAAGCCATCCAGCGTTTTCGGTCTGCATTGCAGATGACGGCTCAGGACCCGCCACCCAGGCGATCATCGAGCAATGGCACCACCGATGGGGTGATGCGCGTTTCAGGCATGTCTGGCACCCTGATAAGGGTTTTGCCAAGAACGAAATCCTGAACAAAGCCATTGCCTCTTCGACAGCCGACTACCTCATCTTCATCGATGGCGACTGCGTGGCTTCACCCGGCTATATCCAACGCCACATCGACTTGCGACAGCCGGGTCAATTCGTCAGCGGCAGCCTGATCCGCATGCCACTGCAAGTCAACGAATTGCTCAACGACGAGTTGATCACCACACAAACCATTTTTCAAACCGATTGGCTCAAAGCCCACGGCTGCATACCCCGGCTGGGCTCTTGGCTGAAAACCGCCCACCTGCCACTGGTGGTGGCAGATTTTCTGGAACGGATTTCACCGGTGAAAAAAGTCTGGAACGGCTGCAACAGCGGCGGCTGGCGCAAGGACTTGCTCATGGTCAATGGGTTTGACGAAGCCATGAAGTACGGCGCCGAGGACGTGGAAATGGGCGTGCGCCTGAACAATGCCGGCATCATTGGCAGGCACAACCGCTACACGGCACCCCTGCTGCACATCGAACACTCGCGCGGCTACGCAGATCCCTTGGTGGCCGCCAACAACAAGCGCTACATGAAAACCGTGCGCCGATCAGGCAAAGCTTGGACAGCACAGGGCATTGTCAAAACCGACTCACCCACGGCCCACCTGAAGTGATGACCATGTCCGTTGACTCGCCTGACCCACCACGTTTGAGCATTGGCATCCTGACCAAAAACGAAGCCCAGCTCATCGGAGCTTGCATCGAAAGCGCCTCTTTCGCCGACGAAGTCATTGTGCTGGACAGCGGAAGTACCGACAAGACCTTGGACATTGCTCGCAGCCTGGGTGCAAAGACATTTGTCAGTGAAGACTGGCAAGGCTTCGCAGTCCAGCGTAACCGCCTGCTTGCGCACGTCCGTGGCCAATACATTTTTTTCCTGGATGCCGATGAAATCATCACGCCCGAATTGCGCGAAGAAATCATGGCATTGGTCCGCTCTGGCCAACAGGGTGTTTGGCGCGTTCGTTGGACCGTGGTTGCATTCGGTCATGTTCTGCGTCATTTCAATTCCGACTCGAGCATGGAACGGCTGTTCACCACCGACTTGATTGACCACTATGAAGGGGTGGTGCACGAGGCCGCGGTGTTGAAAGCCGACAGGCCTGCCACAAGGGGGGCGTTGCGCCAAAGGTTGTTACACCACTCGCGACAAAGCATTCGGGCCAGCCTTGAAAAATTAACCCAGTACGCCATGCTGGGGGCCGCCAAGCGTCTTGCAGCAGGCAAGCGTGGCGGTGTACTTCGGGGCATGGCCTCAGCCACGGTGCTGTTCACCCGAACCTATTTTTTCCGCCGGGCTTTTCTGGACGGGGGCCCAGGATTCTTGTACTGCTATTTTGTGGCGCTGGAGTGCTTCTTCCGGTATGTCGCCTTGCATTACGATCGCGACCAATTAGAAAACTCCGTCAAGCGTTGAGCAGCCATGCACGTCCTGCTCGTCAACCAAGCGCCCATTCCGGCATTTGCCTATGGCGGAACAGAACGCGTCATCTGGGACTTGGGGCGCGCACTCACTGAGCTTGGGCACCAAGTGACTTACCTGGTCCCACAGGGGTCGAGCTGTCCCTTTGCCCATGTTTTGCCGATCGACCCCACTCAACCGATTGAAAGTCAGATCCCGCAGTTCGTGGATCTGGTCCATTTTCAATTCAAGCCAGAACATCCTGACCGCATCACAAAACCATGGCTGATGACCCAACACGGCAACTCCGATGTGGGTCAGATGCTCCCCCACAACACGGTCTTCGTTTCACACAATCACGCGCAACGCCATGGCAGCGATTGTTTTGTTCTCAATGGATTGGATTGGCGTACCTATGGGGCCGTCAATTTCAATGCGCCCCAGTCCTACTTTCACTTTTTAGGCAAAGCCGCCTGGCGAGTCAAAAATGTGCAGGGCGCGATCGATGTTGCCATCAAAGCAGGGAAAACGCTCAAAGTGCTCGGCGGTCATCGCTTGAACATCAAGCGCGGATTCCGCTTGACCCTTTCACCCCGCATCCATTTTTATGGCATGGTGGGTGGCGACCAAAAGATACACCTGCTCCAGCAGTCCAGTGGCTTGATTTTTCCGGTGCGTTGGCACGAGCCCTTTGGGCTGGCCGTGATCGAAAGTCTCTACTATGGTTGCCCCGTGTTTGCCACCCCCTATGGGTCATTGCCTGAACTGGTGGACCCGGAGAACGGGGTTCTTTGCACCAACATCCAAGAACTGGCGCATGCGGTGAGAGAGTTTGTTCCCAACCGTCACCGCAACCATGAGAAGGCGCGAGACCTGTTCAATGCCCAACGGATGGCGAAAGACTATTTGAATGTCTATCAAAAACTCATGAATGGCGACTCCTTGAATCAGGCAGCCCCCTTCATGCCAAACACAGCCGTCGCACTAGCCTGGTCTTGAAGGCCTGATCGACATCAAGGTCAATCCCACCACCACAGAGATCATGGTGGCGTAGTAGTTGTGGGCAAAGTTCACATTGCTCAAGCTGGCACTGGCGTGCATGAACACAACACCCGCCAGTGTCCAACCCGCAAATGGCTGCTGGCGGCATAACAACCAGACTGCCAACCCCCCCAATCCGAACAGATAAGTCAAGCCACTGGCCAGGCCCCAAATGCCGTTGTCCAGCATGTCGTGGAGGTACTGGTTGTGCACATGGCCCAGGCTCTGAACCAGCTCCGAGTCGGCCTCTTGTCCCCATTGGAGAATCAGGGCCCTGCGTCCTTCTTGTCCATAACCCCACAAGGGTTCGGCTTGAATGGCGGGCAGGGCACGCTCCCACATGTACAGACGCGCCCCCAAAGAAGTTTCACTCGCCGCTTCTAGGTTGGTCTGGCTGATTTGGTATTCCGTCACGGCTTGAACCAAAACCGCGGCGGGTCGTTGCCACAGACCTGTGGCGTAAAGCGACACGAGCAAAGTCAGGGTCACAAGCCCCAAAGTCGTCCAGGTGCGCGCCGTCGACAACCCCGCCGAGTGCCCACGCCACATCCAGTGAATGACCATGACGGCCCACCAAGCCAACACGCCAAATGCGCCACGACTCTGACTGGTCAAAACAGCCAAGATGCCACAAACACCCCCCAAAAGCCAAAGCCACTTCTGCCAAGCCCATTGGGCGCGCCATAAGGCACTGTGCAACAACCAAATACTCAGCAGGGATACCCCGACGGCCCAGGCAATCGGGTGCGTCGTCAAATTCACTCGACCCACCGCCCAGACCTGCAACCAGGCCAGGAGGCAAGCTAGGGCAAAGCCATGCGTCACCCCATTCAAATGCACAGACTCTGCAATTGGGTGCATGGCCTCATCATCACCTCGTCCAGCACCCCACACAGCCAGGGCCAGTGCCATCAAAAGGATACGACCTTCGGCATGCCGCTCTTCCCAAAGATCGTCCCAAGGCAGCATGCCAATGGCGCGCAGCAACAGCGCCAAGATGGCAAGCACCAGAAAAACCGAAATGGCCAAAGAAGCGGGGTTTTGCTTCTGAAAAGTGCCCTTCAGGGACCTCGGGGGTCGTGCAAAGCCAGCGGTAAAGCACAGAAAAATCAACACCAGCCACAGCAGTCCGGCCGATTTGGAGCTGACTGTGGACGCTGCGCTGGCCAAAGCCAAGATGAACAGACAACCCGGTGCATCAAAGCGAACCAATTGTGTAAGGCGATGGATCATTGCAATGCATCATACCCAGCCCCCAACAACTTGCCGTCTGATCCCCGTGATGAAGGGCTCAAACCGATGCAAACTTCACCGAAAACACCGCCCCGCCCCCCTCCCGGTCGCTGCAAGTGACTTGGCCGCCATGGCGCAAGGCGATCGACTTGACCAGTGACAGACCCAAGCCCACGCTGCCGGCGCGTTCGCTGGCACCCGGCAGCCTGAAAAAAGGCTCAAAAATCCTTTCGCGGTAAGCCTCGGGCACACCCGGGCCTCGGTCGCAGACTGTCAGGATGACCTGCCCTTTGTCACGTTGGAGCGTCAGCACGATGTCTGTGGCAAGCGCATCTGAAGCCATATCTGAAGCAATCGGTGCGCCATAACGGCGCGCATTTTCCAGCAGGTTGCGCACCATGCGGCGCAGCAACTTGGCCACACCTGGCACCTCCAGGGCATACAGGCCTTGGGGCACGTCCAGCTTGGCGCCCACACGTGCGCTCTCTTCGGCGCACAGGCCGACAAGGTCCACCGGTTCAAAGGTGCCAATGTCCGCCTCTTTGGCGTCCAGGCGACTGGCCAACAAGATCTCGTCAATCAGCTGATCCAGCTCGGCCATGTTGCGCAGGATCTCACCGCGAATGCGCTCGCTTGACCGCCCATCCCCGGCGGATTCGCTCATCAACTCCAGCCCCATTCGGATGCGCGCCAGGGGAGAGCGCAGCTCATGCGATGCATTGGCCAACAAAGACTTTTGCGCCGCCATGAGGGCCTGGAGACGCTCTGCTGCGGCGTTAAAGCGCTCGGACAGATCGGCCACTTCGTCGTCTCCATGAACCGGCACACGCACCGACAGGTCACCATCGCCCCAGCGCTGCACACCGCGCTGCAAGCCCTCCAGACGCTGTGTGAGCCGACGCACCACCGGATACAAACCCAGCGCCACTGCCAAACCAATCAGACCCAGAAGCCAGAAAAATCCGGAGGGCTTGGCCCACCAGGGCATCTCCTTGCGGAAGTGACGTGACCCAGGGCTTTCGACGTGTGGCCTTGCGCCAGGCGACTCTGGCGAAGAGGCCATGCGTTGGCGTTCGGCCGGGCGCTCACCGCTGCGCTGGACTTGCAGCTGCAGTGGCTGTCCATCAGGCAGTCTGAGATCAAAACTCAAGGGAGCACCCGGGCCGGCTCGTGTGGTGCTGGCCAACACCTCGCCCTGGGCGTTCAGCACCACCCATTCGCGCGGTGCAATAGGGCTGGCGTGGTGTTCCACCGTGGCGCGCCAAGCCCAGCCCACCACCAGCATCAACAGCATCACCACCCCCACCACCGCCAACCAGATGCGCAGGTAAAGGTGTCGCGACACCAGGCGCACGCCGGACCAACTCCAAGTTTTCAAGGGCATGGCTTCAGTCTTGGTGGCGCGCAAACACATAGCCCACGCCGCGCACCGTCAAGATGCGTTGCGGCGCTTTGGGGTCAGCTTCTATGGCGGCGCGGATACGGCCCATGTGCACGTCAATCGAACGGTCAAAGGCTTCCAGTTCGCGCCCACGCACGGCTTCCATGATCTGCTCGCGCGTGAGCACACGGCCGGCACGTTCGGCCAGTGCGACCAGCAGGTCGTATTGGTAAGAGGTCAATTCACACTCTTGGCCCTTGACGCTGACGCGGCGGGCGTCGCGGTCGATCTCCAGCGCGCCAAACTGCATGACGGGTGTCGTCGCGCTGTCCTGAGCGGTATGCTGGCGTCGCAAAATGGCCTTGATGCGGGCCAACAACTCGCGCGGCTCAAAGGGCTTGGGCAGGTAATCGTCGGCCCCTATTTCCAGGCCGATGATGCGGTCCATCGGGTCGCCCTTGGCCGTGAGCATGAGCACCGCCACCTGGCCCAAAGCGCCGGGCAGGGCGCGAATGCGCTGGCACAGCTGCAAACCATCCATGTCGGGCAGCATCAGGTCCAGGATGACCAGGTCAACACCCGGTGTTCGCAACTTGCTCAAACCGCTTTGCGCATCCTGGGCATGGTCCACCCCAAACCCGTTTTGCGTCAGGTACTCTGCCACCATGCCCGCCAAGCGTGCATCGTCCTCGATCATCAAGAGTTGTTGCATCTGGACATCATCGCTGAAGGCAAGTGCGCCCTCATGTGGCCAAGGTAAAGATGCGTAAATCTACCGGTTTGACCGGGCATGCACCCGCGCCGCCAAAGCCACCAAGACCAACACAGGCAATCCGAGCCAAGCGGTGGCCGTGAAGAAGCTGGCGTAGCCGTACGCGTCAACAAAGTCCCCCGAAAACCCGGCAATGAACTTGGGCAGGAGCAGCATCATGGAACTGAGCAGGGCGTATTGCGTGGCCGAATAGCTGATGTTGGTGAGCGATGACAAATAAGCAATGAAGGCCGCAGACGCAATGCCACTGGCCAGGTTGTCGGCCGAGATCACCCACACCAGCGCCTGCACATCGTGCCCCACACCACTGAGCCAAACAAACAACAAGTTGCTGGCCGCGCTGAGCGCGGCGCCCAGCATGAGGATGCGCATGACGCCCAGCCGCGCCGACAGCAGTCCGCCGACAAAAGCGCCGACCAAGGTCATGATCACGCCATACACCTTGCTCACACCGGCCACCTCGCTTTTGGTGAAGCCCATGTCCACATAAAAGGGGTTGGCCATGATGCCCATGACCACATCGCTGATGCGGTACACCGCGATCAACGCCAACAGCAGCACCGCTTGCCAGCGGTAGCGCAGCCAAAAATCGACAAAGGGCTCGACCACCGCACCCTTGAGCCACTGGGCCACGTTGCGCGCGGGGGCAAAGGGCGCAGGCACCGGCTCGGGCGAGCCCAGCACCACCAGCATGCCCGGCAGCATGCTCAGCGCCATCACCAAATAAGCCGCTTGCCAAGCAGATTGGGCATAACCCGTGGCTTGCTCTCCCTGAGCCCAGGCCGCGATCCACAGCACACCCGCACCGGCCCAAATCATGGCCAGGCGATAGCCTGTTTGGTAGCTGGCGGCCAAAGCGGCTTGGGCGTTCACCTCGGCCGACTCGATACGGTAAGCGTCCAGCGCAATGTCTTGCGTGGCCGAAGCCACCGCCACCGCCAAGGCACAGGCCACCAAAGGGCCCAGCAACTGCGAGGGGTCATTCAGGGCCATGCCCACCAAGCCCCCTGCGATGACGATTTGCGACAAAAGCAACCAACTGCGGCGGCGGCCCAGTTGTCGCGTGAGCCACGGAATGGGCAAGCGGTCCACCAGCGGGGCCCACATCCATTTGACGCCGTAGGCCAAGCCGACCCAGCTGAGGTAACCGATGGTGCTGCGGTCAATGCCCGCTTCGCGCAGCCGGAAGCTGAGCGTGCCCAGCACCAAGAGCAAGGGCAAGCCCGCGGCAAAACCCAGCGCCAGCATGCGCAAGCTGGCGGGCTGCAAATACAGGCGCAAGGCCTCGCGCCAGGTGCGCACAGTAGCGGGTTGCTGAGAATCTTGAGGGGCGGCGGCTTCGAGCATGTGTGGATTATCAACGCCCCCCCGCGCACCGCAAGGCATTCGTTATCATTTGCAAACCATGTGCTTGATTTGTGACTTGAAAACCCACACCCGCGATGCCTCTGAGCGAGCATCGGCTGCCGCATTGCCCGCCACCACACCCCGCTGGCAGGCCCGCCGTGCTTTCCTGCTGGCCGCTGGCGCCACTGCTGCTGCGGGCGCCACAGGCGCCTTGGCTCAGGTGGATGTGGGAGCGTCGTCGGGCTTGCGCAAATTGGTGCCCGCCGAGACCCTGGAAGCCTCTGCCCGCCAGCAGTACGCACAGGTGTTGGCCGAAGCGCGCGCCAAAGGCGCCCTGGCCCCGGACGACCACCCGCAATTGCTGCGCCTGAGGGCCATTGCCAACAAGCTGATTCCGCACAGCACCCAATGGAATGCCCGTTCCCGCGAATGGCGCTGGCAAGTCAATTTGATTGGCAGCAAACAGATCAACGCCTGGTGCATGCCCGGCGGCAAAATTGCTTTTTACACCGGCATCCTGGACCAGCTGAAACTGACCGATGACGAAGCCGCCATGATCATGGGGCATGAAATGGCGCACGCTTTGCGCGAACATGCCCGTGAACGCTTGGCCAAAAGTCAGGCCACCAGCATGGGCCTGTCCATCGCCTCACAACTCTTGGGCTTGGGCGCTTTGGGCGATGCGGCTGCCAACTTGGGCACCCAGTTGCTCAGCTTGAAATACAGCCGTGACGATGAAACCGAGTCGGACCTGGTAGGCCTGGAAATCGCTGCACGGGGCGGCTTTCGACCTGAGGCCAGTGTGAGCCTTTGGCAAAAAATGCAAGCGGCCAGTGGCCAGGGCGGCCCGTCTTTCCTGTCCACACACCCCAGCGGCAACAACCGCATTCAGGAGCTGGAAGCCAATTTACCCAAGGTGCAGCATCTTTACGAACAAGCACGCAAGGGCTGAGCGGCCCTTCGCGTCTCAGGTGCCGCCCACATAGGGATTGGTTTTGCGCTCGCGCCCAAAGGTGCTTTCCGGGCCATGGCCGGGAATGAACACTGTGTCATTGCCCATGGGCCACAGCCGCTGGGTGATGCTGGCCAACAAATCCTCGTGATTGCCTTGCGGAAAGTCGGTGCGGCCAATGCTGCCGGCAAACAGCACATCGCCCACAAAAGCACGTTTGATCTCTGGCGAATAAAACACCACATGGCCTGGCGTGTGTCCGGGGCAATGCCGCACCTGCAGGGTGTGTGCCCCCAAGGTCACTGTGTCCCCGTCGTGCAACCAACGCGTGGGATGGAACACCCGCGCCGGTGGAAAGCCATAGGCCGCCGCAGCCTGGGGCAAGCCATCGATCCAGAACTGGTCCGCTGGGTGTGGCCCGATGATGGGCAAACCGCCCAGTTGCTCGGCCAGATCGGCCGTGCCCGAGGCATGGTCCAGGTGACCGTGGGTGATCCAGATTTGCTCAAGCTTGAGTTTGTTCGTTTGAACCGCCGCCAAAATCAGGTCCAGATCACCCCCAGGGTCAACCACAGCCGCCTGGCGCGTCTGGTCGTCCCAGATCAAGGAGCAGTTTTGCTGGAAGGGCGTGACAGGGATGGTTTGGTATTGCAGCATGGGGGGATTATCTGCGGTGTACAGTCCCCTTCAGTCAGCGCCTTTTGATCTTCGGTTTTCGCGCTGCAACGATTGTTTCATTGCAAACCACTTCTCCCGGCTACCTGACGCGTCAGGCCAGCATCGCCGTTGCAGGCGTGGATGACCTTGTCATCCGCGCTTTGCTCGATAACAACCAGTTCCACGACCCCTTGGACGAGGCCCTGAACTTGGGCATTTCTTCTGCCACCTGGCCCTTGTTTGGCCTGCTCTGGCCCTCGGGCTTGCGCATGGCAGAGCGCATGGCCCTGCGTCCTGTCACGGGTGAGCGCATTCTGGAAATCGGCTGCGGCTTGGCTCTGTCCAGCCTGGTGGCGCATCGGCGGGGTGCGCAGGTCACAGCCAGCGATTGCCACCCCCTCACGCATGCGTTTTTGGACGAAAACACCCGCCTCAATGGCTTGCCCCCCATCACTTACCGCCATGGTTTGTGGGGGACTGCCAAGCTGCGTGATGACGGGCTGCCCATGTTGACGTCGAGCAAGGAAACATCCATCAGCGGCGAGTTTGACCTGATCGTCGGGAGCGACATTCTCTACGAGCGCGATGATGCGGGCGCATTGGCCCACTTCATTCAGACACACGCAGCACCCATTGCAGAGGTCTGGGTGGTGGACCCGAACAGGGGCAACCGCGCCGCTTTTCACAAGCACATGGCGCTCGCAGGCTTTGCCATGAGCGAACAAATATTGGACCTGTCGGCCAGTCTGGACGCCCCCGCCTACAGAGGCCGCATGCTGACCTACTCAAGAAATTGAACACCCTGGATGACTCGCCGCAAGGCGCTGGCCCAGGCCGTTTGACCCTGTTGGCTTACAAGTGAAAGTCGTATCCGACTGTGATCGGTGCATGGTCCGAAAACTTCTGACCTTTGTAAATGTGCTCGCTGTGCGCCCTTTCGGCCATGGCAGGGGTGGCCAAGTGGTAGTCCAAACGCCAGCCCACGTTCTTGGCATAGGCTTGGCCGCGGTTGCTCCACCAGGTGTAACAAGCGTCGGTCGTATCGGGCTGCAGGCGACGGTAAACATCCACCACCCCCCCTTCAGTGGTCAGCTTGCTCATCCAGGCCCGCTCTTCGGGCAAAAAGCCGCTGTTCTTGAGGTTGCCCTTCCAGTTCTTGAGGTCGGCCTCTTTGTGGGCGATGTTGACATCGCTGCAGACAATGAATTCACGTTCGGCCTTGAGCGCCATCAAATGGGGGTACATCCTGTCCAAAAAGCGGAACTTGGCCTCTTGCCGCTCGGGGCCGGATGAACCGCTGGGAAAGTACACACTGATGATGGACAGTTTGCGTCCTGGGGTGTCAAAACGCACTTCGGCATAACGGCCTTCGGCGTCGAACTCGCCACCATCAAAGCCGATCACCACGTCGCTGGGTTCATGCCGGGTGTAAACCGCCACGCCCGCATAGCCTTTTTTCTCGGCAAAGTGAAAGTGGCCTTTCAGACCCGCCAGTTCTTCAAATTTGCCCGCCACATCGGACGCCTGGGCTTTGACTTCCTGCACGCAAATACAATCAGGTTTTTCTTGCGCCAGCCAGGCTTCAACGCCTTTGGTCGTGGCCGAGCGGATGCCGTTGAGGTTGAGGCTGGTGAGTTTGAACAAGGATTTCCCCATGGTGACAGGACAGGCAAGCAGCGCCCAGGTGCAGGCGCTCGCTCAGGAATTTGTGCAATTTGCGGTCGATTCGGGCGTCTTGCGCTTTGGGCAATTCAAGACCAAGGCCGGGCGCATGAGCCCCTACTTCTTCAATGCCGGTCTGTTTGACGATGGCGCCAAGCTCTCCCGACTGGCACAATTTTATGCAAAAGCCCTGCTGGCCAGTGGCATCGAGTTCGACATGATTTTTGGCCCCGCCTACAAGGGCATTCCCTTGGGCGCTGCGGTCGCGGTCGAACTGGCACGCCTGGGTAAAAACGTGCCATTTGCCTACAACCGCAAGGAAGCCAAAGACCACGGCGAAGGTGGCTCCCTGGTGGGTGCGCCCCTCCAAGGCCGCGTGCTGATCGTGGACGACGTGATGAGCGCAGGCACCGCCGCGCGCGAGTCGATTGCGCTGATCCAGGCTGCTGGGGCCACGCCCCACGCGATTGCGATTGCCCTGGACCGCCAAGAGATGGCGACCGAAAAACAGGCTGACGGTTCTGTGAAGGACGTGCCTCACAGTGCGGTCCAATATGTCCGTGAGACGCTGGGCATGCAGGTGTGCACCATTGCGCAGTTGTCGGATTTGCTGGACTTTTTATCGACCCACAGCAACAGCGCCTTGGGTGAACACCTGCCCTTTGTTCGGGCTTACCGAGACCGTTACGGGGTTTGACACATCGCCTCGCCAGCGGCCTCAGTGCTGGCGATGATGCCCACCGGATGGCCTTGGGCATGCCTTCTGGCCTTGTTCTTGTTTGAATGCGCACAACCCTTTGGGGGTTGAGGCAGCCAACCGTCTGCGTTCTGTCTCATATGGACGTTTTCGGAAAACGAGACGCACCTCTTCATTTCAGATTGGTGCGGCTGGCGGGGATCGAACCCACGACCCTTGGCTTCGGAGGCCAATACTCTATCCACTGAGCTACAGCCGCACTTGATGCCAATTCATTATCTCACGCCTTCATGAAGGCCTGAGCTGTTTGAAAGATCGGTGAAGGGTGGGCCGCTATAATCACGGGTTGATTTTGATCAACAGACCAGCCCTTGCGGCCATCCCCCAAAGAGGATTTCATGAGCGACAACAGCCACGATCAACACGAAGCCCACACCGGCCCAGTCAAAACCCCCAAGCAAATGCTGATGCTGAGTGTCGCATCCTTCGTGGTCCCCGTATTCATCATCATCGGTTTGGTGTATTACGTCACGTCGGACAACAAACCCGCTGCTGGTGCGGTCGACATGGAAAAGGCCACAGCCCAACGCATCCAAAAAGTGGGTGCCGTGGAAGTGCGGGATGCGAACCGCCCACTCAAGAATGGCGATGAAGTTTACAAAGCGCAATGTGCAGCCTGCCACGACTCGGGGGCCGCAGGTGCTCCCAAATTTGCGGCCGCGGCTGCCTGGAGTGCTCGGTTGGGCCAGGGCCTCAATGGCCTGGTCAATTCAGCCTTGAAGGGCAAGGGCGCGATGGGCGCTCAAGGTGGCGGTGATTTCAATGACACGGAAATTGCCCGTGCTGTGGTTTACCTGGTCAACAGTGCCGGTGGCAAGTTTGAAGTGCCCAAGGCGCCTGCTGCTGAAGCGGCCAAATAAACTCAGGCCTTTCACAAAACCGACCCTTGGGGTCGGTTTTTTTACGCCCTGTTCAGACTCTTTGCGTGCTCGGCTTGTGGGCTGATGGCGTAACCAAACCTCTGCGGGAGTTCTTCTGACAGACATTCTTCTGCAGTCCAGATGTTTCTCTCCATCGCCAGCGCCAGTCGTGACACATCCATGGTGTGGACCAGCCCAAATCCCCAATTGGTCTGCAGATAGGCCCGCCCGAGTTCGTCAACCAGACAGGCCTTAACCTCGGCCTGCTCACCGGTGTGCGCTTGAACTTGCATGGCGTCGTTGATGCGCCAGATGAATGGCGTGAACTCCAGCTCAATGAACACCCGTTGCGGGCCATTTTGAAAGAACCACCAACCCTTCTCATCGCTGGCGTAGTTGCGCTCGATGAACGCGATGAGCTTGTCGTGTCGCAACACGGAACCCTTGGCTTGGCTTGAACCCGCTTGAAATGAGCCCTGCGCCTGCACGCGGTCATCGCGCATGCGCCATTGCCCGCGCGCATCCAGTCCCAGCCATCCATAACAGTCCGGCACATTTGGCCATTTGGCCATGGCCTGTCGGACAATGTCATCCACCGGCGGCTCCCTTCATCGGCGTTGCTTCACCCACACGCTTCATGAGCCATTCACCGACCTTGTTGGGCATTTGTCGGACATGGCCAGGCCAGGGCCCGGCCGCAAAACCCACGTGACCGCCTTGTTCGGGTTGCCACAAGGTGACGCTGCGCGATACATCTTTGTGTTGCGGCAGGCTGCTGGCGGGCACAAAAGGGTCGTTTTGTGCATTCAGGGCCAAGGCTGGCAAGTGAATGGCTTTCATCAGTGGCTTGGCCGATGCTTTGGCCCAGTAATCCAGGGTGTTTTTGAAACCGTGCAGAGGTGCTGTGAATACATTGTCAAATTCATAAAGATCCTTCGCATTCAACATCGCGTCTTTGTCAAACAAGCCTGGAAATTGCGCCCATTTCGCCAATGCTTTGGGCTTCATGCTTTTGAGAAACATGGGGGTATAAATGTACCGGTTCAGACCTTTTCCAATGGCATCGCCACTCATGGCCAAATCCAGCGGCGAACAGATGGAGGCAATTGCATCCGCTGTTTTCGTGGCCTCATGACCCTGCTCTGCAGCCCACCGCATCAAGGCATTACCGCCCAATGAAACGCCCACCGCCAGCAACCATTCGCCTTGTTGGGCTTTGTGCACCTGCCTCAAGCGTTTGAGCACCCAATCGATCTCCTCATGGTCTCCAGAGTGGTAAGCCCTGGGGCTCAGATTGATTTGCCCACTGCAGCCTCTGAAATGAGGGATCGCCAATTGCACATCGTGTTCATGCGCCCAGTCTGCAAAGGCTTGTGCGTAGTGGCTGTCCGATGAGCCCTCCAAGCCATGAAACAACACCAACAAGGGGCGTTTTTTCGAACTGGCCATTTGCTTGTCGACGTCGATGAAATCGCCATCAGGTGTGGTCCAACGCTCTCTGTGCATGGGCACAGGGGCTTGATGTCTTTTTTGGGCATAAAGTGCAGACCATATGGTCTGCGCATGTCCGCCTGGCAACCAGGCTGGCGCTTTGTAGTCCATGGGTTCAGTGCAAAACCGTCGGTTTGACGCCCGTATCCACCGCGTCGTTGGCTGTTCCCGGACTGGCGTGGTGCGCCACCATTTTCCAACCCTGAGCGGTCTTGTGGTACACGTTGGTGGCAATCACAAAGGCATGTTTGGCGCCCTGCGGGGTGATGATCTCCACACGTTCGACCAAGTGGTGCACAGAACTGGCCAAAGATTCAATTTTGTGTACCCGCTCTGGGAAAGCCTGCACACTGCCGTTATTGAACATGCTTTCGAAAGTGGCACGGATGGCCCCAGCGCCGATCATGCGTCCTCCTCCCGGGTGAACGCAGACGATGTCATCCTCCTCAGCCCAGCAAGCCATGAGTTTTTCCAGATCTGCGTTGTGCAAAGCGTCGTAAAAGGCTTGCTCCACATCGTCTGGTGTTCCTCCCACCAATGCAGCGCTCATTTTTTGGCGTTTCATATTGCTCTCTTCAAGGGGTCTCCATTTTGCCAACAAAAAACCCGGCTGCATTGCTGCGCCGGGTTCTGTGGTGTGTCGCACTTCACGTGGCGACCATCTTGGGTCTGTTGAATTACTTTTTGCGGTATTTGCGCAAAGCAGACAACTGAGCGGCCAAGACGGCCAATTCAGACTGGGCGCGGGCCATGTCAATTTCGCTTTTGGCGTTCTTCAAAGCTTCTTCAGCAGAGGCTTTGGCGGCATTGGCTTTTTCTTCGTCGAGGTCTTTGCCTCGGATCGCAGTGTCAGACAACACGGTCACGCAGTCGGGCTGCACTTCCAGAATGCCACCGGCCACGAAAACGAATTCTTCGCCACCGTCGGCCTTTTCGATGCGAACCGACCCGGCTTTGATGCGGGTGATCAGCGGGGTATGGCGAGGGTAAATGCCCAACTCGCCAGACTCGCCAGGCAAAGCCACAAATCGGGCTTCACCCGAGTAAATGGACTCTTCGGCACTGACCACATCAACGTGGATGGTGTTCATGATTACTCCTTGAAAAGGTGCTTTGAAGTGGGCTGAGGGGTGCCCCTGGATGAGGAGCCGCCCTTCAACACAGCTTTAAGCTGCCTTTTTGGCCTTTTCGAAAGCTTCGTCGATGGTGCCGACCATGTAGAAGGCTTGCTCTGGCAAGTGATCGCACTCACCGGACACAATCATCTTGAAGCCACGGATGGTCTCAGCCAAGGTGACGTACTTGCCAGGCGAGCCGGTGAACACTTCAGCCACATGGAATGGCTGCGACAAGAAACGCTGGATCTTGCGGGCGCGGGCCACGGCCAACTTGTCTTCTGGCGCCAAGTCGTCCATGCCCATGATCGCGATGATGTCGCGCAGTTCGCGGTAACGCTGCAAGGTACCTTGCACAGCACGGGCCGTTTCATAGTGCGCTTGACCGACAACCAGAGGGTCCAACTGGCGGCTGGTGGAGTCCAGTGGATCAACCGCTGGGTAAATACCCAAGGATGCGATGTCACGGCTCAACACCACGGTGGAGTCCAAGTGGGCGAAGGTGGTGGCAGGCGATGGGTCGGTCAAGTCGTCCGCTGGCACATAAACGGCCTGGATGGAGGTGATCGAACCGACTTTGGTCGACGTGATACGTTCTTGCAGACGGCCCATTTCTTCGGCGAGGGTGGGCTGGTAACCCACAGCAGAAGGCATACGACCCAACAAGGCGGACACTTCGGTACCGGCCAAGGTGTAACGGTAAATGTTGTCCACGAAGAACAGCACGGCTTTGCCTTCGTCACGGAAAGATTCAGCGATGGTCAAACCGGTCAAAGCCACGCGCAAACGGTTGCCTGGTGGCTCGTTCATCTGACCGTACACCATGGCCACTTTGGACTCGGGCAGGTTCTCGAGGTTCACCACACCGGAATCGGCCATCTCGTG
>JACCDK010480336.1_pt1 | contig 16290 bp, 9 predicted proteins | sample 7445871 | NCBI WGS metagenome assembly JACCDK01 (sample SAMN15323436, study PRJNA562643) | freshwater metagenome | isolation source: river surface water | place: USA:Blue River Watershed | collected 2017-08-15 | reverse complement strand
TTTCTCCATTTGAAATAGATAGTCTGGATAATTTTAAAGAAAAGGCCTTGGCTTTTAATGGAGAACTTAATTCCGGTGGGATATTTCCGAAATTGAAAGAAAAGCTCATCGTGATGAACGATTATTCTCTTGGTTTTTTTACCAAAGCCCCAGAGGAAGGTTTACCGTTCTATGGAACAGAGACAAGATATAAAAATAAAATTGCGTTATCGCAAAATGGTTTGCAAGGAACTGGTACAATCGAATTTTTAGAAGCAACCGCTATTTCAAAATTGTTAACATTTTTACCTGATTCTACCATAGGTGTTGCTCAATTTACAAATAAGCAAAAGGAAAATGGCACTAAATTCCCCGAAGCAAACTGTGCAGAGGCACTTATTTGCTACCAGCCGAAACAAGGTGTTTTGAAAGCTTCGAGTTACAACGGTCAATTAATTTCGATGTTCAACAAAGAAATTACCTTAACTGGTACAATTGTTCTTAATAATTCTGGTGCTAATGGTTCAGGATTGATTGATTTCAAGGAAGCATCTTTGGATGCAAAAGATTTCCTATTTTCTGATTCGGAAATTTTCACTGAAAACTCAAACTTTTCATTAAGAAATCGATTTACAAGTTATGGTGAGAATCCCTTGGCTATTCAATCAGATGGTGTTAAGGGTTATATTTCATTTCGTGAGAGATTTGGCGAGTTTAATTCAAATGCGAGTAAAAGAATTAAATTTCCAGCCAACAATTATTATTGCCAAATGGATAAATTTATTTGGCAAATGGATGGGGAAGTAATTGACTTTGAAAAAAATAGTTCTGGCGAAACTAATTTTGAAAGTGATGCTGATTTAATAACAAATAATTTTTTCTCGATGAATCCGGAACAAGATTCATTGCAGTTTAAATCATTGAGTGCTTCATACGACTTAAAAACACAAACGATAAATTGTAGAAAAGTCGAGTTTGTTCAAGTTGGTGATGCCCGGATTTTCCCGGATTCAATGAAAGTTCGTATTCGAAAAGCTGCCAAAATGGATCCACTTAAGAATGCAGTAATTATTGCCAATTATATTACTAAATTCCACAAATTCACGGAGGCAAACGTCACAATAAATGCGCGAAGCGCATATGAAGGAAATTGTCTATATCCATACTTCGATCGTGATAGCTTACTAACGGTAATTCCAATGCAATCTATTGTCTATCGCAAGGATAAAAAAGAAACTATTGTAATGGGTGATATTTCAGAAAGCATGAAATTTAAACTTAGTAAAGAATTCGATTATTTTGGAAAGATATCTATTCTCGCCTCAAACCCAGGTTTATTTTTATCGGGTTCGACCAGAATAAATCATACCTGTTCATATGACAAATCATGGTTTAGTTTTAGTGACACGATAAATCCTAAAAAAATTCAAATTCCTGTTAATCAAAAACAAGTAAATACTAAAAACGAACTCGTATTATCTGGATTTGCTTGGCGAAATTCCTTAAAACTTGATAGCTTACGTATTTATAACGGGTTTTTATCTAAAAAAGAACGCGAATTGGATATCGAACTGTTAACTGCAAGTGGATACGTTCAATATAATGATGAGGCAAATGAATTTCAAATTGGAACAAAAAGTCGATTGCAGAAAATTGATACACTTTCAACGTTTTATTCGCTACATTTAGGCACTTGTATTCTGAGTGGTTTTGGCCCCATAAATCTAGGAATTAATTATGGAGAAACTACCATAAAGGCATACGGAAAGCTCGAATATAATCCTTCGGAAAAAAAGACTTCATCCTACTTAAATATTGCTGTCGATATGCAAGTCCCAAAAGACGTAATGGAAATTATTGCAAATAAAATTAAAGCGGATGAAAATTTAAAAGAACTAGATTTAAAAGCAGGAAAATATGGGTTGAAAAATAACTTCGCTTTTTGGATCGCTGATGAACATGAAAAAGTATTTAAAGATTTTGATGAAGATAGATTAAAAAAAATGCCGGATGAATTAGATCAAACATTAATTCTTTCGGGTTTGCGTCTTGAGAGTTTAATGGGAAGTGCTGCAGGTGGAAGAAAAGCGGAACGTGGATTTATTAATGATAAAAATGCAACGGTAGGATTAGTTAGTATTTCAGGTATACCTGTACTAAGAGAATTGAATACTAGAACGTTTTTTGCTCAACGCCATAGTTCAGAGGAGACACAGTTTTTCGGAGTTAATTTCGATGTAAATGAAGAGAAATTCTTTTACCTAAACCATCAAATGGACAATAAAAATGAGTCTACCTTGAGTTTTGTGACCAACGATTCTGATTTGAAGAAAACTATTTTAGCCGTTAAACCGAAGAAACGTAAAGCAAAAAACTTTAAATTTGAGTTGGCAGAAGGTGCTGATGCCACAAATTTAATTGCAAAGTTTAAAAGTGTGTTTCAATATAGATAAAGGAAATGTTACTTTTTTTAATTATTATTTTAGCTTATTTTATCGGTTCTGTTCCAACTGCAGTTTGGTTGGGTAAATACTTTCATGGTATTGATGTTCGTGATCATGGGAGTAAGAATGCAGGAGCAACAAATACGTTTAGAATATTAGGTAAAAAACTTGGTTGGACTGTACTGCTCATAGATATTTCCAAGGGAGCTATTTGCGCAACATTACCGTTCATTTTTAAAGATTTTTATATTGGTTTCAAAGACGAGGAACTTATTTTACAACTCTGCGGTGGTTTTTCTTCAGTGCTGGGTCATGTATTTCCAATTTATGCTGGATTTAGAGGAGGAAAAGGCGTTGCCACCTCACTTGGAATAGTACTAGGAATCAATCCTGTAGGTGCAATAATTTGTCTAGGTCTCTTCTTGTTAATTTTTGTTTCATTCCGATTTGTTTCTTTAGGTGCTATCTCGGCAGCAACGGCATTACCATTTATAAGCTTTTTTTTATTAAAGGAAGATCAACGTATAATGATCATTTTTACGATAATTCTATCTTTTGTTGTAATCGCCGCTCACAAAAAAAATATAGGAAGGCTTATACGAGGTGAGGAAAACAAAATGAACCTTTTAAAAAAGAAGGCGTAATTATTGTATATTAATTAGTTAATATAGATCGCCATTTGTTGAAACTCAATATATATTTCTTTTTTTGCGTCATCCTGATCGGGATGTCTTTCGTATATGGACAAAATTTAAATGCCTTAAAAAAGGAAGCCGATGGTTATTTTCAAAAACAAAATTATACCGAAGCAAAGGAGATTTATTTAAAATTATTGGCGGCAGATCAAAAAAATATTGAGTTTAATTACAAGTATGGAGTATGTCTTTTTGAAACAGAAAATAAACTGAAGGCCAGAAGGTACTTTGAATTAATTCTCAATAAGCCAAATGTTCCTTTAAAAGCTCATTTTTATAGAGGGAAAATATTTCAGCATGAATATGATTTCGATAATGCAATTCGTGAATTTGAAGCTTGTAAAAGTGATAAAATTCTTGAAAAAGAGGTAAAGGAAGAAATTAATCGCTGCGTTTCGGCCAAAGAGCAAATTAAATTAAAGTCTAATCTAACAGTAAAAGAAAAAGAACTTACTCAAAAAGGAAATCATGAGAAGTTCTATCGGTTTTCTCAACCTTATTCTTTTTACAATACTGGTAAAGGTGAGGTATACGATAAGCAAAATAAATCTGCAGGCTTTACCCCAAAATATATCTTCAAACGCGGAATGAAATACCGAATTTTCGCTTCTTACAGTGAGAAAAAGGAAACAGGTTTGGATATTTTTATTCAGATTAAAAATGTAGATGAAGAATGGGGGGAAATTCGGAAAATTCCTCTAATCAATACGTTAAAGGATGAAAACTATCCCTTTTACGATGATTCGACCAAAACTTTATATTTTGCATCTACCGGACATAGTTCATTTGGTGGTTATGATATTTTTAGAGTAACCTATGATTGGAAGTCAAATACGGTAGGAGAAATAGAGAATATTGGTTTTCCATACAATACCCCAAGTGACGATTATTTATATGTACCTGATTATGGCTTGAAAAGTGCCTTTTTTACATCAAATAGAAATGGGGAATTAATGAACGTGGAGGTATTCACGGTTTCTTTGGCACAAACTCAAAGCGAACTAATTACTTCAAAAAGTCGTTGGATTGATTCAGTAGAGAATAAACCTTCCACTATAAAAATTACTACTCGAAATATAGCGAGTAATGAGACTTTTGGCCCATTTGTATCAGATTTATTCGGTAATATTTCCATATACTTTCCGGTCCACGGATCATACGAATATACAATTGAGTTTTCTCTTTACGGTCAGGAAAAACAATTTAAACAAATAGTAGATATTCCTTTGATTTCAGAAAAGGAATTGATTGAACAAACCATACGTTATTATATGGAAAACTCGACTGAACAAGTGGAAATTAATACACGAGTTAAGTTTGTGAATGATATTGATGGATTAGAACCATTGCGATTACAAGAAATTTCAAAGTTGTCGATTAATGAAAAAAGTGTCGGTTTACAGTCTTACGTTGAGCAAGGATCTAATATTGATGTTTTTAAAAAACTGAATATTAGGGAAAATGAAAAGCTAAAAGCTATCGAGATATTAGTAGATAGTTTATTGGAAAAGGAAATTGACATGGAAAACAATGAACGATTTCGAATTCAAGCCAATGAATCAATTCAAAAAAATAATGAACGTATTGCAATTTTAGAAAATGATATTGTGCAATTGAAAAACGATATTCCGATCGAAGAGCAACGCTTTAATAGTCAATTAAATCAAAAAAAGAATCAAATTCAAGAAATGTTGAAAGAGAATCTCATACTAATGAATCTTGTTGAACGACAAAATCAAATTAATGAAATTCGACCAAATCTTGATGATGTAACCTTGTTAAACGAAGAGCTGAACGAGATTGTAAAGACAAAATCTCTTGAGGAGGTGGAAAAATATATTGAATCTAAATTACCTGAAATTCAAAATTCACTTACAAAGCGAGTAATTTCGCCCAAACAAATTAATTTGGACTTGCAAGAGGATAACACAAAGAAAATTGCAAGTATTGAAGCTGAATTGATGTCTTACTCAAAACAGATTGATAGTTTGACGAAGCAAGTAGTTAAAATTGAAAATGAGATTAAAAATCTTTCTAAGAAAAAACAAGAAGAAAAAAAGGAGGAATTGGCCAAAATCAAAAAACAATTGACAATTGCTTCAGATTTGAAACAAGAAACGAATTACCAACTAAGCATTTTACAGTCAGAAAAGAGTGCGTTTCAAGAAAATCAGGACTTGGTAAGTTATATTTCAGACGAATCACTAAAGATTAAACAAATTGGACTTCTAACACCAACACCAGCTTATGACAAAGGTAAAGAACAAATATTACAGCAATTAAATGAGAATAAAGTCGATGAAACGGCTAAAAAGGATCAACCAAACATTCAAGATCTCAAAAAGAAATATGAAGATGGACTTATAAGTTTGGAGTTGATTAAAAATCCAGAAGAAAAATACCAAGCGAAAAAGAGGTTAGAAGAAGATTTTATTTCAAAATTGCGCCAATCCGAAAATCCTAATAGTGAGGATGCTATTGAGTTAGTTCAACTCCTAGAAAATCGATTACTTGAAACAAATCTTTTATTGGATAGTCTCGGTCGTAATAAGGAAGCAGCACAGAACAATAATTCAACAACGAATACAAACGAGAACAACTCGAATAAAGAGGAGCAAGTTCAGAATAATACCATCACAAAATCAGAGGAGAACAACACCAAAACAGAAGAGCAAGTTCAGAATAACACTACCACTAAATCAGAGGAGAACAACACCAAAACAGAGGAGCAAGCTCAGAATAACACCACCACTAAAACAGAGGAGAACAACGCCAAAACAGAGGAGCAAGTTCAGAATAATACTACCACTAAAACAGAGGAGAACAACACCAAAAAAGAGGAGCAAGTTCAGAATAATACTAGCACTAAAACAGAAGAGAACAACACCAAAAAAGAGGAGCAAGTTCAGAATAATACCATCACTAAATCAGAGGAGAACAACACCAAAAAAGAGGAGCAAGTTCAGAATAACACTACCACTAAAACAGAAGAGAACAACACCCAAAAAGAGGAGCAAGTTCAGAATAATTCCACGACTAAATCAGAAGAGAACAACACGAATAAAGAGGAGCAAGCTCAGAATAATACCGACACTAAAACAGAGGATAACAAAACGAATAAAGAGGAGCAAGCTCAGAATAATACTACCACTAAAACAGAGGAGAATAACACGAATAAAGAGGAGCAAACACAGAGCAACACCACAACTAATTCTGAGAATAATAAAGAAAGAACTGACCAATTTGTAAATGACCAACTCGAAAGGCTCACTGCTATTAATACGGAAAATGAGAATAGAAATCTTCTCAGCGAGAACGAACAAATGACATTGCAGGCCATTAAAAATCGCACGTTAGAAAAAACGAAACGGTTGGAGGAAATTAATAAAATTACCCCTATTATTGGAAATTCAGGAATTAATCAAAACGAACAATCTATTGCCTTAAAATCTGTACAAATTTCTCAATTGGAGAATGAAATTCGTCGAACAGAAAACGAGCAAATTAAAAAAATACTACAAAAAGAAAAAGTTTTTTTAGAAGAAGAACTTTTAGTATTTCAATCGGAATTATCACCAGAAGTTTCTAATTATGAAAATAATTTTCCGAAAGATAACGTGGAGAATAATGAATCAGAATCATTAGCAAAAACGCCAGAATATGCCACCTATGCATCCGAAAGAATTGCCTTGGCAAGGTCTTTAAACTCTTTAGAAGTAATACAAAAGAAACTTGGTGAGAAAACACATTCTTTAGTTTCTGGAGCTTGGCAAAATGAAATAGAGAGAAGTGAGATAGAGGACTCCATCAAATGGCTGCAGCGACAATTGATTGAAATTGAGTCCAACAATTCTTTAATGACTTCTAAATTGAGTTCATACACCAATCAAGCAAAATTTGAAACAATGGTTTCGCAGAATATACAGCCTATTATTAAATCAAGAAATGATGAGATGCCTTCGAGTTTTAATTTAAAAAATAAAGAATCTATTTCGTTTGATAAACCTTTGCCAATTGGAGAAAGGAAATTGAATGGACTTGTATTTCGTGTTCAAGTGGGAGCATTTAGAAAAACTGTACCTCCGAATTTATTCAGAGAATTTACTCCTGTGAATGGAGAGGTGATACCTAATGGTTTGACGTGTTACATGGCAGGGTATTTTAACAATTCCAATACAGCTTTGAAGGCAAGAAACGAAATTCGTACTCTTGGTTATTCTGACGCTTTTATTGTAGCCTATTGCGATGGAAAAAGAATAACATTTGAACAAGGACAGCTATATGAGCAAAACAGGCAATGCATAAGTTTATCTGAAAATGAATTAACCATTCAATTACAAAACTTATTAAAGAATGATATAATAAGTGAATCTACTATTAATTCAAATACAGAAGTTTCGGCGCTGACTAAAGATGAATTTGGTGTTGAAATCGCTGGAAATACCGATTATTTATATTTTTCAGTTCAAGTGGGTGTATTTAATCGCTCATTAAATCCAACGCGTTTAAATGGAATAAGTGACCTAATTATTCATAAAGCCGAAAATGGTCAATTGCGTTATTCTTCAGGTCGCTTTGACAATATTAATCAAGCAAAAAATAGAAAAAATGAGGTCAACACAAAAGGCATTACCGATGCCTTTATCGTTGCTTATTATAAGGGGAAACGAATTTCGTTCGGCGAGGCACAAGCAATGATAGATCGAAATCCAGAAATAGTCAAGGCAATTATTAATTCAAATACTAATAAGTCTATTACGTCGACAAATCAATTGCCAGGTATTCAGTCTAACCTCGATTTTAGTGTATTAATTCCGACAACTGTGAAGGTTAAATATTATTATGAAAGAGAACTAAAGGAGGAAGATGTTTGGAATCCTATTGATAATTTGTTTGCTGGTAATTACAATTCTTCGTCTCAAATGATAGCCACACCTTTGTTTGATAAACCCTTTTCATCTCCAGAGGTATTGATTTCTTTACAAAATTATCGACTTAACGAGTATAAAATCAATTCTTCAAAAGTACAGTTTAAGTTATCTATAGAAAATTCTGGTTTTTTAGTAAACCATATGCTTAGAAGTTCGTATACCTATGAAATAAATAATGATCAGTTAGTTGTTTACCCTTCAAATACAGATGAAAAAGAACAACTAATTGCGCTAAAAGAGCAAATGGAAGAATGATGATAGAATTTACGCGACAAACCGAAACGCAATCACAATCTGTAGCCCTTGAGGAACTTATTGATCAATATAACTTAGTTTTATATAATGACGATGTAAATACGTTTGATCATGTTATTAACTGCCTTATTCGTATTTGTAAGCATGAAATGATGGAAGCAGAACAATGCACTTGGATTGTGCATGTAAATGGAAAATGTAAAGTTAGAAATGGTTCTTTTGAGGAATTAGAAGGCATGTGTACTCAAATGCTGAATGAAGGCCTTTCCGTTAAAATAGAATAATTTCTGGAATTTATTCGTCTCCCTCTACCATTCTTTTATATTCAAAAAGAGTTTTCTCGATTGTTTCGTATCGTCCATTTGGAGAGGGACTCAATGCATTAATATTTCCGATAATTAAGTTTGGCAAGATATAAACATAATAAGGAAATCCTGCGACATCTAAATCCTTCCAGATCGTGTGATTAGGCGCAACTGAAATTTTTGACCAATTGATTTGATCTAAGTAGGTTTGATCGGCTTTGGTATAGTTGTCTTGTTCTTTGTAAATGGTTATGAAATGGATATATTTCCCGTATGTTTTTTCTAGTTTCCGCATGGCAGCGAGTTCAGATAGACACTTTTTATTTGTTGGATTAAAGAATTGAATGTAGATTGGTTTTGAACTTAAATCCTTAAAATTAATATTCTCAAATTCGTATTCCGGTAATTTATCTCCGGCATCTAAAACATTGAGCTTATAAAATAATCTGTCAGCGGCTTTTTTAGCCATTGATTCGTTCTTTAACTGCTTAAATTGATTAAGAAAATACAATAAATTAGTTTTGGTAATAACACGGTCATAATAGAGGTCGTTTACCATTAATAGAGAAACTACTTCTGCAAGTTCTTGTGTACCAATTAAGGAATCACTTGCTAGAATTTTAAGAGTGCCATTTACGTTTCCTTGATCGAGCAAATGCATCAGCTCCAATCGTCTCTCCGGGGTTTGCTTGAAAAAGTACTTATCGTAAAAATTAGTTGTAAATCCAAAATATTTGTCGTTGTTCCATTTTATTGATACATCCTTGAGGTAAAATGAAAATTTATCTTCATCGGAAGGTGCAGCAAAATCTTGTAATTCTTCAATGTGCATACCCAACGAATATTTGACGTAATCAATGAAAAAGTTATTTTTTTCTTGACTATATATTTCATTAACGGCACTTCTAAATTTTTTAATTTCTCTTAAAAATTCACCTGAGTTTTTCTCCTTTAATGGATATAAAATGTTTAGAGATTGATCAAGCCAGTGCTCAAAGGTTAGTATTTTATAATTAATATCTAGTGTATCAAGATTTATAAAGGTTAACTCTATTTCATTGTCTTGGTTGAAATTTGAGAATGCTTTATCTGAAAACTCTACATAATAGGTTGCTTTAGGCTGCGCATAAAAGAATCCGAACTTATTCTGATGTCTAATGAATAGTTTTTCAATCTTCTCGAGTGAAACAGAAAAACTGAAACGCCCCATCGAATCGCTGATTGCCTCGCCGAAAATTATATTTTCATTGGAAATATAATCAGCTTTTGCTCCAATTTCGAATTTACTATATGCATGATTGGAAATTCCCTTAATCGTAACTTGCGAGTGAAAGTACAACGGACAAAATACGATAAAGAAACTTAGGAGTTTAGTCATATAGTTTTTAAGACATAAATAATGCCATATTAAACGAGAAGTTGAGGTGATGTTACAAAACTCGAAATATCTGCGCCATTCAAGAACATTTCTCTTATAATAGATGAATTAACTGCGCTAAATTCTTGATTGGTTAATAAAAATACAGTTTCAATTTTTGCTAATTGGAAGTTCATGTGAGCAATTGATTTTTCGTATTGGAAATCTTTGGAATCTCTTAATCCACGTACAATATGTGTTGCTCCTATTTTTTTACAGAATGTTACGGTTAATTCCTTATAAACTGCAATTGTTACTTTTTCTTCGTCAGAAAATAAAGATTGAATATGTTTTTTTCGATTTTCTAATGTAAAAAGATACTCTTTTCTTGAATTTACTCCAATTCCAATAATGACTTGATCAAATAAGCTTAGGGATTTTCTTACAACAGCTTCATGTCCCTTGGTAAAAGGATCAAAGCTTCCTGGAAATAAACCAATTCTTTTCATTTTTCGAAGTTAAAAAAACTAAAGTGAACGTTCCCAAATTTTCTTGAAAAACTATATTCTTTCAGAGTAGTTAGATCAGTTTGTGGGCCATGCTCAATTATAGCTTTTCCATTATTTTTCAATAAATTACCTTTAAAAATTTCACTCACTAATTCCGCATGTAATTTCAAATGAAAGGGAGGATCTGCAAAAACTAGATCAAATTTTTTTGTGGAATTCTTGCAAAAAAGTACACAGTCGGATTTGTAGGCGTCCATTTTATCTGAAATATTTAATTCAGAAATGGTTTTACGAATGTAATTAAAACTTATAGGATGGCTATCAACAGCCATCACATATTGTGCTCCTCTAGATACAAATTCAAGGGCAATATTTCCTGTGCCGGTGCATAAATCGAGAATTTCAAGTTCATCAATTGAGATTAAATTTTCCATTACATTGAATAATCCTTCTTTTGCAAAATCCGTTGTAGGTCGAGAAGGGAAATTACTTGGTACTGAAATCCGTTTTCCTTTTAAACTTCCTCGGATAATCCTCATTTAGCAAAAAATAATTGAGTAGGATCAATGTTAATCATTGCAGTGTCTTTAAAAAATAAAATTCCATTTATTTGTTTTTCGAACTCAGCCAAATTAAAATTCGGTATTTCGTTCAATATTGTAATGTGAAACGCCTCTATGTGCTTAATATCTAAGCTGTTCAGGTGCGCCATAAAGAAGTAAATAACGTCTGTTTCATTTTCAAAATCTCCAACACTAAGTTGCTGTAATTTCATTTCTTCTTTTAAAGAGAAATAGACTGATGTTGGAGTTACAACAATAAAAGGCACGAGGGATGGAATAGATGCTTTTAAATATTTAAGGATAATTGAAGAGAAGTGATCTATGAAAACAGAACCAGGAAGCTTATTTCTATATTCATCAATTTCCTTTTTAATTCCAAAAACATTCGATAGTTCAAAAGCGTTGTTTAATGTAAAATATATCCTCTCGTTTGCATCTAAATTACCAAAGTTTAAATTGAAATAGTCTTTTGCTTGAGAGGCAAGGAAAACAATATTAGGAATTAAAGTAAATCTTGAGGAATCAACGAATATATGGTGACTACCATCAACCTTATTGACGAAGTTTTGATGAATATTCGTTTCGTCTATTGGTGTGCAGCAATAATTACCTTCTGTATATGTATAGAAAAAAAGACGAGAATTGTGATAAACAAAAATTCCCAAATCACATTAATTTTCGTCTTCCCAACTACCTTTTAAGTCGCCGGTTTGAAGATTCCCGAAAAACATTTCTTCAGGATCTCCATTTTCATATTTTGAAAAAGGAATTGCACCAGAAATTCTTGTGGCATGAGTAGTTGTACCATCTTGTCCTTTAAGGATTTTGGATTCTAGTTTCCATTCTTGGTTTTCGGTTCCAGGAATGTAACGCAAAGCTTTCGTGTTAAAGTCTCCTAAACCTAAATCAAGGCGTTCTTTCATGTAACTTTGATTACGAATAAATGTAGTTTCAATAAATTTAACCTTAACGCTATCTCTTTTGAAACCCACTAAATCAGCTGGAACATTTTTCATTTTACTTAATGCTACCGCTTCCTCTTCCGTCATTTTATTGTCAATTGCTTGATTGGCTTTATAAACGGTCACTACACCGTCTTTACTAATTTTAAACCCAATAGATACAAGGAATTTCAACTCATCAGGAGTAATTCTTCGGGCAGGAACAGATCCCGCATCATCATCTTCCCACACGTAGTCATTTTCAGCAAAGCCTAATAATTCGTCCCATGTAGCTGCATATTTTCCGTATCTTTTCAAAAATGCAGACTGTATGGTTCTTAAATCTTGAAGGTTTCGTTCAGCTGCTTGTTTAGTTTTTTTGTAGTCCTCTTGATGTGTTCTAGTAGTTTCAACTGAATTGTAAGAGGCTATAGTCGCATATGTTGCTAGCGCCAAAGAAACACCACCAATTGCCCAATTTGTTACTACGTTGCTTCTTTCAGAAGTATTTAAAAAAGAAAATACAGAGCCTAATAAAATAAGGACTCCTGAAATTTTAAATTGAACAGCTTGGTTACCCGAGAAGGCAACATAAAGTACGGCAATTCCCACCACTAGAAAAATGGTTGGAACAGAATATCTTTTTAATAGAAGTGCAAGGTTTCCCATGTTAAGATTTAATTTAAAACACAAAACTAATATATTAAATTTATAAAATGAATAGGATAATCGTTTTTTTGAATGTTATCATATTGTTACGCTTATTAAGTTGATTACATTTGATGAACAATAATGATTGAATTTACAAGAGATCAGCAAAATACACTTTCGCAATTCAACAGTTTTGATGAGAGTATTGATAAGTTTCCGTTAATGTTGCTTAAAGGGTATGCCGGAACGGGAAAAACAACGCTTGTTGCATGGTTGATTTCGTTATTTAGAAAAGAAAATCGGAAGTTTAAGCTACTTGCTCCAACGGGTAGGGCTGCAAAGGTCTTATCAAATTATACGTCGGAATTAGCATTCACGATCCATAAACAAATCTATTTTCACAATGAAGATTCAGCTGGCATTAAAATTACGCTAGCGAAAAATTTACATACGGATACTATATTTTTTGTAGATGAAGCATCCATGATTTCCACTCGAACAGATGACGAAGGGCGCTGCCTTTTTCGAGACCTACTCAATTATGTTTATACTGGTAAGAATTGTCGATTAGTTCTTATTGGAGATACCGGTCAGCTACCCCCAGTTGGGCAGGTTGAAGCATTTGCTTTATCTGAAGAGTATTTAAAATCTAATTTTCCGCAATTAAGTGTTTTTAGTTCAGTATTAGAACATATTGTTCGACAAGAAAAGGCTTCATCAATTGTGAAAAATGCAACCATAATTAGAAATGCAAAAGATACCAATCAATCACTTTTTACTCTACTAGATAAACAAACGCAACTTATTGATTCATCACAATTTCAAGAAGAACTAGATGGGGCAATTTCAACATATGGGTTAGACGAAGTGAAAGTTTTAAGTATTTCAAATAAACGCGTTTTGGGTCTCAACGAAGGAATTCGAAATCGGCTATTATACAAAGAAGATTTGCTTGAAAAGGGAGATCGTATAATGGTCAACAAGAATAATTACCATTGGTTGAAAAATGATAAGGATATTGGATTTATTGCAAATGGAGAAATTTTAGAAATTGAGAAAGTTTCTAGAATTGAATCGCGTTATGGTTTTTTATTCGGACATGTTCGCGTTTCTTTTTTAGAATTCCCCAACAAAGAACCGATAAACGTTATTTTGAATTTGAATTTATTGTCTTCAAGTCATCTTCAATTAGACCAAACGCAATCTAGGCTCTTATTTTCTGAAATAGAAGCGGAATATTCACAAGTTAAATCAAAATCGAAGCGTTTTAAAAAGGTTTTTGAAAATCCATATTGGAACTCGCTACAAGTGAAATATGCGTATGCTATTACAACACATAAAGCACAAGGGGGACAATGGAAGGTTGTTTTTATAGATTTTGTTGGAAAATCACCAGAAATGAACGATCAAGCTTTTCTAAAATGGCTTTATACATCTGTAACAAGGGCTACCGAAAAAGTATGTCTGGTGAATTGCCCTGACAGTTATATTAAGGCTTAGAAACTTTTCAATGAAATTGGAATTGAGGACACAAAAATCATTGATTCAGAAAGAGATTGCTGATATTTTTTTAAGAATTCTTCGAATAGCTCTTTTTTCATTTCTTTTTGAGCTAACGATAAAAAGGCTTCGGAAAATTCATTTAGCATTGTTACGCTTCGATGTGCACTTAAAATGTCATTTGTTGAAAGTTTACCCGATTTATGTAAATCGGATAATTTATTATTCCTCGTTGTAAAGTTTGACCGAACTGGATCAGTAAAAGATTCTATTTTTATGAGAAGTTGGTGTGATTTTTTGACAGTAATTTGAGTTCTTCGTAATGAAGAAAATGGAAAACTTTCCCTTGAATTAATCTTTTCTTCTTCTGTAGTTCCAGGATATGAAGAAAGTTCGTGAGGCTTAAAATCTTTCTTTATTTTACCGTTTTGCCAAACACCAATTCCGTGACCATAAATATCAAAAACAATCGGTGAATGGTTTTGGTAAGATCTAAAAAATTTTTTCAGTTTGAGGCTATCATCACTTGAGAAAAAAAATGAGTTTTTCAGTTCACTTTTATCTGAAGAAAAACCATCTTTCAGCACCAATTGTAAATCGGGTGATGCCATTGAATTAAAATCAGTTTTGGATACGTGAAGCATTACTTCATCTGCAGAAATACCTTCAGGATCATCAGGAATGGCAATTAACCGAATATTTAAAAGTTCTTTATTTTCCGACGCCGGTGTAATGAATTCTTGCGTTTTAGGGTTGAATAGACAAGAATCTTCGTAAACATAAATTCCCTCTTTTTCTGTGAAAGGAATCATTCTAACGCCTATATTTTGCTGATAATAATCGATTAATTTCTTAGTTTCATTGTACGTTTCCAAAAGAGGTTCCATATCTTCTCGAATTGTAGAGAGTTCGTCTTTTAATTCACTAATTTTTTCCTTTAATTCTGAAACTCCTTCTGGCTCGTTAGTTGAATGTTTTTTTGTGGTTTTTTTTGAAGATTTTTCCTCTGCCACTAACAAATCCTGAATTGTTACCTCAAGTTCTTTAATTTGAAGAAGAATTTTGTTTTCTTGAGTTACAAGTCCTCCTTGACCATAGAGTTTCTTTTGTATCCGTTGATAACTTGCATCGTTAAGGTCGTTAATAATTTTTTGAAAAGTAATTCCTGAAGAAAATGTGGAGTCCGGTGATAAAAATTTAGTTTTTGAAGAGCCGTATAATCGGTAGGATTTACCTTGACGCTCAATTACCACGGTAGTTTGTTTGTTTGTATTGTATCCCCAGACGTCAAAATGGAGGTTGGTTTGGAGGTTGTCACCCAAGGATTCCAATTTTGCCAAAGCAATACGTGAGGAGTACACCTGTTCATCTCTAATTTCCAATTGATATGGAAATAATCCTACTGCCTTTGGTAAACCGTTATTCCAAATTCCATCTTCATCTCGCTCCTTTTCCTCTAATAAACCAGTCGTATAAGACCCGTCTCCTGCCGCAAGCAAGATATTCTCATATTTTTGATATTGGCCACCAAGAGATTCAAAAATACGCTTGGCTCTTTTTTCTACTGAAGTTAAAACGGCCTCATTTTGTGCATCTAAAATAGTTTTTCTGTCTTCAGCTTTGACGTATCCCAAATTTAACAACAACAAATCTCTATCATAAAGCGATAATCCCGGGTTGAAAATTGGACTTGTATTCACTTGAAATAGCAATTCAAAACTCTTCGATTTGGTAACTTGAAGATCTAATTTGTCTTGAAAAGTGGCTAAATAATCCTCAATAAATTCGTTATCGTAATCCGGTTGTTTATACCGTACAGAATTCAAAGATTTATTGAGTATCCAAATAGCAGTTTTATTGGCTACTTCCGCTAAAAGTCCCTTTGAGGCTTTACTAAGTTCACTTTCTCGAATCACCAATAAGTCAGGTTGATTAATAATTACAAATTCAATTGAGTCGTAATTTATTTTTCCATTTTTAAGTTTAATAATCGGACCATTATATTCAAATGCGTATCCAATATTAGACTCCAAAACAGGACTCTGCTTTACAATGTGATAGATGTAAGCACGTGTTTCTGAGCTGAGTAGTTGCGTTTGAGCATTCGTATGTTGAATTACGAAAAGGCTTGTAAAAATAAATGCTATTAACAAACGTAAC
>JACCDK010681729.1_pt1 | contig 16298 bp, 17 predicted proteins | sample 7445871 | NCBI WGS metagenome assembly JACCDK01 (sample SAMN15323436, study PRJNA562643) | freshwater metagenome | isolation source: river surface water | place: USA:Blue River Watershed | collected 2017-08-15 | reverse complement strand
GCGCGCGAGGTCGCCACACAGGATGATCTCGCCCTGATGCGCCGCCTCACCGCCGAGGCGATGCGGGCAGGCGCCATCGGCTTTGCGACCTCGCGGCTCTCGATCCACAAGACCGCCGACGGCGCGGCGATTCCGACCTTCGATACCGATATCGCCGAACTCGAAGCGATCGGCCGCGGCATGGCCGACGTGGGCGCGGGCACCTTCCAGGTGGTGCTCGATGCCTTTGTCGGGTGGGACAAGGAATATCCGGTGATCGAGCGGATGATCGCCGCCTCGGGCCGTCCGGCGACCTTCACGCTCGCTTCGGGCAATGACGCCCCGCCGCGCTGGCGGCGGGTGCTGGAGATGCTCGAGCGGACCAATGCTTCGGGCGGGATCGCGAACGCGCAGGTCATGCCGCGCCCCATCGGCCTCATCGCCGGGCTGGAGCTGACGGTGCACCCCTTCGTGCTGTGCCCCTCATGGGCCAGGATCGCGCACCTGCCGATCCCCGAGCAGGTCGCCGCGATGCGCGATCCGGCCCTGCGCGCGGCGCTGATTTCCGAGGATTTCACCCCGGGCCACCCCTTCAACGAACTGGCGCGCAACTGGCGCTGGCTGTTCCCGCTCGACAATCCCCCCGACTACGCCCCGCCCGCCCACATGAGCATGGCGGGGCAAGCCGCCGCGCGCGGGTGCACCCCGCAGGAAGTGGCCTACGACCGCCTTCTCGAGACCGAGGGGCGCGGGCTGTTCCTTGCAGCGCTCGGGAACTACGAGAACGCCTCGCTGGCCAGCGCCCACGAAATGCTGCGCCACCCCCATTGCGTCCCCGGCCTCGGCGATGGCGGCGCGCATTACGGGGCGATCTGCGATGCGAGCTATTCGACCTACCTGCTCACCGAATTCGTCCAGAAGGACGGGCCGCTGCAGCTGGGCCTTGCCGAGGCGGCGCATATGCTCGGCGCCAAGGCGGCGCGGGCGGTGGGCTTCACCGACCGGGGCACGCTCAGGGTGGGCGGCCGGGCCGACCTCAATGTGATCGACCTCGACGGTCTGCGGCTCCATCTTCCCGAAGTGGTGCACGACCTCCCGGCGGGCGGCCGCCGCTTGCACCAGCGCGCCACCGGCTACGAAGCGACTGTCGTCGCGGGCGAGGTGATCCGCCGCTTTGACGAGAGCACGGGCGCGCGGCCAGGCAAGCTGGTGCGCGGCGCAGGGTATCGGGCGGCCGCCTAGAAGGTTGACGTCCCGATCCCGCCGTCGACCACCAGCGATTGCCCCGTGACATAGCTCGCCTGCGCCGAGCAGAACATCGCCACCAGCGCGCCGAGGTCCTCGGCATCGCCGAAGCGTCCGGCCGGCAGGCGCACGGATTTGACGAAGGCATCGACCTCCTCGTCATAGGACCGCCCGTTGGCCGCGGCGCGGGGGCCGAGCACCTCCTCGATCCCGGGCGTGTGATGCATCCCCGGCAGCACCGCGTTGATCGTCACATTGTGCGGCGCGAGTTCCTTCGAGATCGCGTGGCAGTAATTGGCGAGCGCCGCCCTCGGCGGCCCGGAGAGCACGCGCATGGCCGCGGGATACTTCGCCGCCCCGGTGCTGATGTTGACGATCCGCCCCCAGCGCCTTTCGACCATCGGGCCGGTGACCGCCTTGATATAGTCGATCGGGCTCAGAAGCGCGGTCGCCACCGACCTCTCGAACGCCTCGCGCGAGACGGTGCGAAAGTCGCCGGTGAAAGGCGGCGGGGCGCAGGTGGCGACGAAGATGTCGGGATCGGGGATCGCGGCGAGGATCGCCGCCCTCCCCTCGTCCGAGGCGTGGTCAGCGATCAGCGGATGCACCCGCGCCCCGGTCTCGGCGGCGATTGCGCGGCAGGTGGCCTCGAGCCGTTCGGCCCCGCGCGCCGAGATGAACACCTCGCAGCCTTCACGCGCGAGCGCCAGCGCCGCGCCGCGCCCCATCCCCGCGCTGCCGCCATTGACCAATGCCCGCTTGCCCCGAATTCCCAAATCCATCGCTACACCCTCACCAGCATCTTGCCGCGACACGCGCCGCGCAGAAGATCGACGAAGCCCTGCGGCATCGCCGCCAGTCCCTCGATCACCGTCTCATGGTTGACCAGCGCGCCCTCCGCCTCGGCAGCGGCGAGATCGGCGATGATTGCCGGCGCACGGGCGAAGTAGAAGCCGGCGTTGAAGCCGGTGAGCACGACGTGCTTCTCGATGGCGGCAAAGAGGTTGCGCGGGCCGGCGCGGTAATTGTCGCTGTCGTAGAGCGCAATCGCACCGCACAATGCGATGCGTCCCTGCGGCGCCATGGCATCGATCAGGATTTCGAGCTGGACCCCGCCGACATTGTCGAAGGCGGAGGCCAGTCCCTCGGGTGCAAGCTCCGCCAGCCGGGCGGCCAGATCCTCGCCGCGGTAGTCGATCGCGTGAGCCGCGCCGAGTTCCCGCACCCAGGCACACTTCTCCGTCGATCCGGCCGAGGCGATCACCCGCGCCCCCGCCCGCTTGGCAAGCTGCACCGCGACCGAGCCGACAGCACCAGCCGCCGCATTGACGAACAGCGTCTCGCCCGGCTGCGGTTCCAGAACCCCGTGAATGCCGCCCCAGGCGGTGATGCCGGTGAGCCCGTAAAGCCCGAGGTAGCGCTGCACCGGGCCGACCTCTGCGCTGACCGGCTGAAGCTTCTCGGCGGGCGCAAGGTAATGGTCGCGCCAGCCATGAGCCATCGACATGACCAGCGCGCCCACCGGCAGCGCATCGCTGGCGCTGGCGATCACCTCGCCGACTGCGCCGCCCGGCATCGCCTCGCCGAGCGCGACCGAGCCGTGGATGCTGCCGCTCCCGGCCATGTAGAGGCGCATATAGGGGTCGAGCGAGAGCCACAGGTTGCGCACCAGCACCTCGCCAGACCGGGGCTCGGCAAGGGGCACCTCGCGCAAGGCGAAATCCGCCGCGCGCGGAGCACCCTCGGGCCTTCGCGCGAGCACGATCTGGCGGGCGGTGACGGACATGGCGGCGCTCTCCCCGGGCGATATGGCCCGTTGTTCGCGCGGTCAGAGCGGCGCGTAAACTGGCGAACTTGCTGGCGGCACGAGGCGGTAGAGCCTGCCGCTGCCACTGCCCGGCACAGGCTCGAAGCCTTCGGGTGCTTCGAAGTCAGGGGCAATCGCGCCCACGATCCAGACATGGGTGAAGGCACTGCGCGGCAGGTCTGCGAGCGCGCGTGACAGTCTGGGACGGGCGCTATGCCCGCAGGTCTCGCCCTGCACGAGGTGCGAGGGATCACGGGTGAAGCGCCCGGCCGCCGGATAGTGGACCCGGAGCGGGTTGACCCCGGGCTGCTGCCACTGGTCGTTGACGAAGACAGAGCGCCGCGCGAGCGCCGCGCCGGCGAGGTGGTCGAGCACCGGCAGCGCCCATTGAACCGCGCAGGGCTTGACCACGAAGAACGCGACCTTCGCGCCCCGCGGCATGTGACCCAGCGCCGGGAGCGCAGCCTCGGCGATCCGGTTCTGCTCGACATAGGCTGCGGAAGTGACCGCGATCCGGCCTGCGAAAAGGGCAAGGGCGAGCAGGCTTGCCGCGTGCAGCACCCGCGACCCGACGTTCACCGGCGCGATTCCGACCAGCGCCATGGCAAGGCCATAGGGCAGCAGGCGCATGTCGGCGAAGGCAGAGCCGAACACCTTGGTCGGCAAAGCGAAGAAGAACAGCACGCACAACAGGCCCGCGAGCGCGAGGCCGCCGGCATAGCGCACGTTGCGACTCAACAGCGCCCATGCGAGCAGCGCCCAGATCAGGACGGCCGAACCGACGTCGATATCCTCCCACATGGTACGCAGCGGTGACGTGAGCCAGATCCACTTGAACTGGAGCGACCAGCCCGACATTGCCGCGCCCGAGCTTTCGGCGCGCCAAATGATCATCGGGATGACCGGCAGCAACAAGGGCCAGCAGGCGGCAAGGATGCGGCCCACAGCACGCACCGGATGCGTGCGCGCCGCGATCACCTCGGCCAGCATGACCGAACCGGCAAGCAGCCCGAGGAAAGCCCAGCCATAGGTGTGGCACACCCAGATACCCGCGCCGGCAACCGCCAGCCACAGTCCGGCCACCGCCTCGTGGCCGCCCCGCCGCAGTCGCAGCCATGCCGCAAAGGCGAGCAATGCCAGCGCCATGCTGAGCGCGTAATTGAGGAAGCCGTAGTTGAAGGGATAGCCGTAGAGCATCACGATCGCCGCCACGGCAAAGGGCGTGACGCGGCCATGCACCTCGCGCCCCACCAGCATCAGCCCGAGCGCGCCCAGAAGCTGGGTGAGGATCACCGTCGCCCGCACCGCGCCATCCAGCCCGAGCAGCGGGTGAAAGAGCTCGACCAGAATATCGCCGCCAAGGTTGCCGATCAGCTTCCAGTCATAGGCATAGAAAGGCTGAAGCTCGGGGCGGCTGGCAAGCTCGGTCTGCACCGCATAGCGCCCGAGGTGGCCGTAGAGATCGACCAGCGGGGGGAAGGGCACGAGCAGCAGCGGCAGAATCGCGGCGAGGCAGACCAGCAGCACCGCCCACCAGCGGTCGAGCCACTCGAAGGTCAGCGCCGTGCCGGCACCGGACACAGGGGTCATGGAGGCGGTCGCTCTCATTCGGATGCTGCGGGCCTGAAGACGAAGAACTGGGAGAGGGCAAAGAAGATCACGACATAGGCGCCGATCGCGGGAAGCTGCGCGAGCGGGTTCCCCTTGCCCAGAGCGTCTCTTGCAACATCCAGCACCGCAAGGTTCGCGGCATAGGCGACAGCAAAGGCGGCCAGGAACCGGGCCACCTCGCGCACTCCGACGGCGCCGGTCACCCCGAAAGTGAAGCGACGGTTGAGGGTGAAGGACAGCACCAGCCCCACCCCGAATCCGGCAGCATTGGCAGCGAAATCGCCGAGGCCCGCCCACAGTCCGCCGAAGATCACCGCCCAGCCCACGGCCGAGTTGGCGAGCCCGGTCAGCCCGAAGCGGAAGAGTCGCGCCAGCATCGGCTCCCTGCCCTCTTCAGCGCGCGACGAGGCAGTATTGCGCGCCGAGCGGCAGCCAACCGAGCCTGCGCTCAAGCGGGCGCAGGGCCGCAAGGAAGCCGGGAAAAAACAGCGTCCAGCGCAGGTCGATGTCAGCAAAGCCCGCTGCCCGAAAGCGCCGCCGCATTTCGGGTGCGCTGATCAGCACCGCATTGGCATCGAAGGGGCAGGTGGCAACCGCATGGCGGGTCAGCGGGTTCCAGGGGTTGTGCTCGAACAGCACGAAGCGGCCCTTGGGGGTCAGGGTCCGGCGGATTTCCGACAGCAGCCGGATGTGGTCGCTTTCCGGGATGTGGTGGAAGACACAGGCGGTAAAGACGAGGTCGAAGCTGGCGCTCTCGAAGGGCAGGGTCTGCCCGTCATAGCAGACCGTCTCGAGCGGGCGGATCGCGCGGGCCTGGCAATGCGTCAGCGAACGGGCCGAGACGTCGAGCGCGGTGAGCGCCGCATCGGGGAAGGCGTCCTGCAAATGCGGCACGCAATTGCCGCGCCCCGCGCCGAAATCCATCACCTTGCGCGGCGCAATGCCCGCCGCCGCCATCAGGCGGGCGGCCTCCTGCGCCTTGTAGGCGGCGAAGAAATCGGGATCCTCGCCGCTCAGTCGCACCGAGGCGGCGTGCTGCGCGTCATATTCATCGACATAGGCGTCGAATTCAGCCTGCGACACGGGCGGCCTCTCCGGTCGCGGGCTGGTCGCCGGTGGCCGCGCTGTCGGCATTGGCCGCAACCGGATGGCGGCGCACCTCCGCGACGATGAACAGCGGGCGATGCTTGCCTTCCATGTACATGCGGCCGAGGTACTCCCCGAACACGCCGAGCACCAGCAGCTGCACGCTGCCAAGGATCAGGGTCAGCGCGGCAAGGCTCGCCCAGCCCTGCACCGCGCCGCCTTGCATCCATGCCCATACAACCCAGACCAGCGATGCAAGCCCGGCAAGGCCGAATAGCATCCCGAGGTGCGAGGCAAAGCGCAGCGGCACGACCGAGAAGCTGGTGACCGCGTCGATCGCCAGCGCCATCATCTTGCGCAGCGGGTAATTGGTCTCGCCCGCAAAGCGCGGATCGCGCTCGTAGGGGAAGGGCACCTGGCTGAAACCGATGAAGCTCACCAGCCCGCGGATGAAGCGGTAGCGTTCCGGCATGGCGTTGAGCTGCTCGACCACGCGGCGGGTCATGAGGCGGAAATCGCCGGTGTCGGGCGGGATGTGGGTATCGACCAGCTTGCCGAGCATCCGGTAGAACAGCGCCGCCGTGCCGCGCTTGAAAGCGGTCTCGCCGTGGCGCTTGACCCGCTGGCCGTAGACCACGTCATGCCCCTCGCGCAGCTTGGCCAGCATCGGCCCGAGCAGCTCGGGCGGATCCTGCAGGTCGGCGTCAAGGACGAAAACCAGCTCGCCGCGCACATGATGGAGCCCTGCGGTCAGCGCGAGCTGGTGGCCGTGGTTGCGCGCGAGGTTGATCCCGACGATCCGCGGATCGCGTTCGGCATGGGCGCAGATCCTGGCCCAGCTGTCGTCCTTCGAACCATCATTGACCAGGATGAATTCATAGCGCTCGCCGAAGATCGCGCGCGCCGCCGCCGTGACCCGTTCGACCAGCGCGTCGAGCCCGGCCTGCTCGTTATAGACCGGGATGACCACCGACAGCGCGCAGGAGGCCGGTGCGGTGTGCGGAACCTGCAACATCTACAGACCTCCTGAAGCTCCGGGCGATGATGGAGGAACCCCGCCAGGCCCCGAAGCGAAAGGCGTGTGGTGCCGCTTACGTGACTCGAACACGTGACCCCATCATTACGAATGATGTGCTCTACCAACTGAGCTAAAGCGGCATCCCTGCTCGCGGCCCTAATCCGGGCGGGCCGCAGGCGCAATGCAAAGGTGGAGGCCCGAGCCGGAATCGAACCGGCGTGCAAGGATTTGCAGTCCTCTGCGTAACCACTCCGCCATCGGGCCGAGCCTTCCGAGGCGGATGCCTTGGACGGAAGCGGCGCACTAGCGATTCGGTGGCGGCTTGGCAATGCGTGATTGGGATCGCGGCAGAGGCCCGATGGCGGGGCGGGCGGTCTGGGGCTCGCGGCAGCGAGCCCCGACCTGACGTTACGTCAGTCTGGACGAGGCCCCCGCTGCACGGCAAAGCACCGCCCATGACCATCGCCAGCCTGCTCGAACCCGTCACCGGCAAGCCCGGTCCGGCCCGCCTTGCCCATGCCGCCGACTGGATGCAGGGGCGCACCCTTTATGGCGGGGCCTCGGCCCTGGTCGCCTACACCATGGCGGTGCGCGCCTTCCCCGATCTGCCGCCCCTGCGCGCCGGGCAGATCGCCTTCGTCGCGCCGGTGGGCGAGGACATCGAACTCAAGGCCGAGATCATCCGGCAAGGGCGCAACGTCACCCAGGTGCGCAGCGAGATCCTGAGCGAGGGCCGCGTGGCGCTGAGCGCCTTCTGGCTGTTCGGCGAGGGGCGCGAGGCGAATGCCGTCCACCCCTCGGGCCTGCCCGAGGATTGGCCGGGCGCGCCCGAGGACAACGAGGTCGTCACCCACCAGTTCGCCCCCGCCTTCGTCGCCAAGAACTTCGAGCTGCGCCACGGCCAGCCCAAGGGCACCGAGCGCGGCGCGACCGTGCGCCGTTGGGCGCGGCTGACCGAGGCGCATGATCTCGATCCCGTGTCCAAGCTCGTGCTGATGGGCGATGTCATGCCACCGGGCGCGATGCGGGCGATGCAGCGCCTCGGTCCGATCAGCTCGATCAACTGGTCGTTCAACGTGCTCGATCCGGAAAGCCGCTCCCGCGACGGCTGGTATCTGGCGGAGAACGCCAGCCAGCACGCCGATGCCGGCTATTCCTCGGAACGCCTGAGGATGTGGGATGCGGACGGCCGGCAGGTGCTCGACGGCCAGCAATGCGTTGCCGTGTTCGGCTGAGCAAGTCAGCCGGGGCGGTGTCCAGTTAGGCCGGCTGCCGCCTCACACGTCCTCGAAGTCCGGCTTCCTGCGCTCCATTTCCGCCATCACCGCCTCGATCTGGTTGCGGCTACGCATGATCGCATGCTGCTCGATGCTTTCCTCGAGCAGGATCGCGTCGGTCTCGCGTTCGTGCATCCCGGCCTGGAGGCGCTTGGCGGCGCGGATCGCGTGGGGGTTCTTCAAGGCGATCTGGCGGGCGATGGCGAGGGCCCGCTCGCGCGGGTTCTCGTCGAGATAGGTGGCAAGGCCGAGGGTCAGCGCCTCGGCGCCGGTGAACTCGCGGTTGGTGTAGATGAGCTCGCGCAGCACGTCGTCGCGCACCAGGCCGCGCCACAGGGCATAGCCGCCCATGTCGGGGACAAGGCCCCACTTCATCTCCATGATCGCCATGCGGGTGGTCGGATGGACGATGCGGATGTCCGCGCCGCTGGCGATCTGAAGGCCGCCCCCGAAGCACACGCCATGGACCGCAGCGATGACCGGCACGGGGAGCTTCCTCCACTGCATCGCCACCTGCTGCGGACGGTTTGCATTGCCGTAGGTGCGCTCGGTCAGCGGGGGTTCGTCCTCGGGCGGCTTCCTCGAGAAATTCGACAGGTCGAGCCCGGCGCAGAAGGCCCGGCCCTCGCCCGAGAGCACCACGGCGCGCAGCCCCTTCATCCTGTTGAGCGCATGGCCCGCCTCGATGATCCGCTGAAACATCTCCGGGTCGAGCGCGTTCATCTTGTCGGGCCGCACGAGACGGACCTCGGCAACGCCATCCTCCCCCAGTTCGATGGCGACGCGATCATTGACGAGCGTGGTGGCGGTGGCGGTCATGGCAGGAAGATCCCTCAAGCCTGAAATTGGTGCGCGCGAGATTGGCGGATCGCCCCGGCGCTGTCCAGAGCGGCTATTGATCGCGCAGGGTCTCGCCCGGCGGGAGGGCAAGGAGCGGGCGCAAGTCGAGCCGGTAGCCGCCTTCGTCGTCGCTGACGATGAGCTCGCCAAGCCCTACTGCCGCAAGGCGGGTGCGCAGGCGCGCGAGCAGGGATGCGATGTCCCCGCCCCCTTCGCCGCTGCGTGAGCGCCAGAGGTCGGCGGCGAGCCGCGCTTCGTCGACGCGTTCTTCCGGCCCCCCGGCGAGGTGCCACAGCAGCAGGAATTCGCGTGGGGGGAGGCGCAGCCAGAGATCCTCGACCCGCGCATCCTGGTGGGCCCGGTCAAGCGTGAGATCGCCCGCCTCGCGGAAGCGCGGCACAGGCTCGCAGGCGGCGCAAAACCGGTCCGAGGCAAGCGGCGCGTTCACATCAGACCTCCCGCCCGCATCGAATACACCGCATCCGTGGTGAAGATGAGATGATCGACCAGGGCAATGTCGAGCGCCGCTGCCACCTCGGCAAGACGGCGCGTTGCGGCGATATCGCAGCCGCTCGGGCGGCAATGGCCGGAAGGGTGGCTATGGGCGAGGATGAGCCCCGCCGCATTATGCCGCAGCGCCTCGCCAAGCAGGGCGCGCATCCGCAAGGTCAACGCAGTCAGGGTGCCGATCCCGCAAGGCGCGTCACCGATCCAGCCGCGGTCGGCATCAAGGAAGATCGCATGGCCGCGCTCGTGCCGTACCGGCGGAGCGAGCACGATGTCGCGCAGATAGGCGATCATCGCGGTGTTGCGCGGCCCCGGCAGCGAGGCCGCCTGACGCGGGCTGAGGCGAGGCGCGGATGTCATGATCGCCATGTGTCGGGTCCGATCATGCAGGGTGCGCGTCGCGGGCGCTTCATGACACCCACGCCCGCACCGGACGCGCCCCGGTGCGCCATTCGCGGTAGGGGCCGAAACGGCGTTCACGGCGCGCGTGGCGCGCGAAGCCGCCGATCAGCAGGACGAGCTGGCAATAGGAAGGCCCGATCACGAGGATCGCGAGCGCTAGCGGCGAGATACCGCCGACCACCGCCTTGACGAGGTGCGCCACCACCGCGACCAGCTGGAAGCCGGCGATCCACAGGGGGTAATTGCGGTTGGCATTGAGCGCGATGCCGACGAACAGCGGCGTGGCGACAAGGTCGCAGATAGCGATGATCAAAGTGTAGGGGCCCAGCGCATAGGCATCTAGGCCGAGCCCCCGCGCAACATAGAGCGGCACGACCATGGTGACGAGGAAGATGCCGATGAGCCAGCGTTCCGGTGCCCCGCCCCAGCGCCAGATCGCAGCGGCCAAAAGGACGCTGGTGAGGTGCTGGGCCGGGGCGCGGTAATCGTTGAACAGTTCGAGCAGTTCCCCCATCAGGCCAGCTGACGCTCCTTTGCGTCAGACACCGCTTCGACCTCGGACGGAGGGATGGTGGTCGGAATGCCGCTGTCTCCGCCGGCATGGACCCTGGCGACCTTGCTGAGTTCGTCATGGACGCGAAGCAGGTTGGTGGACATGGCGAGCGCCTGGCTTTCGGCCTCGGCCAGACGCAGCAGCGCGCGCTGCCCGGTATGGCATTCCACGTCGGGGTTCTGGCGGGCGGCGAGCATCGCCTGCTTGAGGCGCGCCATCGCGATAATCGCCTCGTCAGCCAGCGCCTCGGCTTCGCGGATCAGTTTCTTGAGATTGTAGGCATCGGCAAGAATACGGTCTTCCATCGATAGTCTCCGGCGGCTTGCGGTGCTCACCCGGCCGCGATCCCAAGATCCCCGGAGTAGTTTGCCTTGCCGTCTGTTGCCGCGCTCAGAGCCAGGGCAGCGGTCACCGCGAGGATCACCGCAGCCAGCACTCCCGATGCAATCCCGACGATTGCCCCAAGGCGAAACAGGACGGCATGCTCACCATCGAGCACTCCGGGGACGACCCGGGGCTCGAGCGGCCTCAGCCATGGTGCCTGTTCCGAAAGCGGCATCGAATCGCTGAGGACCAGCCTGCCCAGGTCGTCCCGGTTGTCAGGTTCAGGCAAAGGGACGGCGGCGTTAACCTGCGTTTTTATATATGCAACTTCGCTGAAGAGCGGCCTCGCGGATCTGTCGGGCGACGCGGAGCGATCCTCTTCCGGCTCGCGGGTGTCATCGTGCTGCCGCGCGGCCCTGAAATTCTCGACCAGCTCGCCCAGGCTGCCCGCCGCATAGAAATCCTTGAGCGCGCGGATATGCTGGTTGATGCGCGTTTCCGACACGCCCAGCTCCATCGCGATCACCTTGATGGGGACGCGCCGATCGATGCGCTCCATCACCGCGCGCTGCCTCGCAGTCAGCTGCCGAGCGGCGCCGGTCGCCATCACATGGTCTCCGTCCGGATCATGCTGCAGAGCTGTTGACCCCGAGCGACTGGAGGTAGCGCTTGATGTTGCGCGCGGCCTGCCGCAAGCGCTGCTCGTTCTCGACCATGGCGATGCGCACAAATCCCTCGCCGTCCTCGCCATAGCCCACGCCCGGCGCAACCGCGACCTGGGCCTGGGTGAGGAGCTGCTTGGAGAATTCCAGACTGCCCATCGCTTTCAAGGCGGGGGGCAGCGGCGCCCAGGCGAACATCGATGCCCGCGGCGGCGGGATGTCCCACCCGGCGCGCCCGAAAGCCTCGACCATCACGTCACGGCGCTTGCGATAGAGCTCGCGATTGGTCTCGACGATGTCCTGCGGGCCATTGAGCGCAGCGCAGGCCGCCGCCTGGATCGGCGTGAAGGCGCCGTAATCGAGATAGGACTTCACGCGGGTGAGCGCCGCGATCAGCTTGCGGTTGCCGACCGCAAAGCCCATCCGCCAGCCGGCCATCGAATAGGTCTTCGACATTGAGGTGAACTCGATCGCCACATCCTTGGCGCCCGGCACCTGCATGATCGAGGGCGTCGGCTCGCCTTCGTAATAGAGCTCGGAATAGGCCAGATCGCTGACCACCCAGACCTGGTTCTCCTTGGCCCAGGCGACGAGGCGCTCGTAGAAGGCAAGGTCGACCACCTCTGCGGTCGGGTTCGAGGGGTAGCTCACCACCAGCACGCTCGGGCGCGGGACGGTGTAGTTCATCGCCCGTTCGAGCGATTCCCAGTATCTCGCGTCGGGCGTCGCGGGCACGGAGCGGATTGTTGCGCCCGCGATGATGAACCCGAAGGTGTGGATCGGGTAGGAAGGGTTGGGGGCCAGCACCACGTCGCCGGGCGCGATGATCGCGGTGGCGAGGCTCGAGAGGCCCTCCTTCGAGCCCATCGTCACCACCACTTCGGTCTCGGGATCGAGCTCCACCCCGAAGCGGCGGGCGTAATAGCCGGCCTGTGCGCGGCGAAGGCCGGGGATCCCCTTGGACTGCGAATAGCCGTGCGCATCGGGCTTGGCCGCCACTTCGCACAGCTTGTCGATCACATGCTGCGGCGGCGGCTGATCGGGGTTGCCCATGCCGAGGTCGATGATATCCTGCCCCTCCAGCCGCGCGGCATGACGCATGGCATTGACCTCCGCAATGACATAGGGGGGCATGCGCTTCATGCGGTAGAACTGGTCATTCATTGGCGGTCATTACCTCGTCATGCACGGCAATCATGTGGCCGCTGCGGCTCTTTCCTAGGCGATTAGGGCGCCGACTGGAAAGCGCGTTTTCGGTGAGTTGCGATGACGGGTGATTGTCGCCACAAACCTTTGAAGGCCGAGCACAAGGGACGAAAGCTGGCGATGGCACAAGATGGCGACCTGATGGCGGGCGGGGGAGAGGGGCTCAAGGGCCTTCTCGACACGCAGGGCGAAGCTGTCAGGGAATGGATGGAGGCGATCGCGGGCAAGGGCTTCGATCCCGCTGAGATGGCCGAATGGAGCGCTACCGCCGCGCAGCTCCAGCAGCTGTGGCTCGACTTTGCCACCCATCAGGCCAAGGCCTCCGCCGAAAAGGCGGGTACGGCTGCCAACCTTCTCGACCCTGCGCAGTGGCTGGTGGTCTCGCAGGCCATGCTCGGGCAGATGCCCAAGGGGATGTTCGAGGCCGCGGGCAAGCTCGCACAGGACCAGATGCAGCTCTGGTCGGGCGTGATGCAGAGCTTTGCCGCCGGTGCCACGGGAGGCAAGGCCGCCGAGGCTCCCGAGCCCGCCGCCCTGCCCAAGAGCGACCGCCGCTTCGCCGATCCGGCATGGCGCGAGCACCCCGCCTTCCTACTGCTCCACCAGACCTACCTGATGCTCGCCGACTATTTCCGCCAGGCGGTCAAGGGCATGGACGGGCTCGATAGGCCCAAGCGCCAGCAGCTCGAATTCGCGGTGATGGCGCTCACCGAGGCGATGAGCCCGGACAATTTCCTCGCGCTCAATCCGGTGGTGCTGAAACGCACCATGGAGACCAGGGGCGCGAACCTCGTGCGCGGGATGCAGCACCTCGTGAACGACCTGAAGCGCGGCCAGCTCACCCACACCGACCCCGATGCCTTCCGCCTGGGCGAGAATCTCGCCGCGAGCCCGGGCAAGGTGGTGCACGAAACGCCGCTCTACCAGCTGATCCAGTATTCGCCCTCGACCGAGGAGGTGCTCGAGGTGCCGCTGGTGATCTTCCCGCCGTGGATCAACCGCTTCTACATCCTCGACCTCACCCCCAAGAAGAGCTTCATCAAATGGGCGGTGGATCAGGGGCTCACGGTCTTTGTCGTGAGCTGGAAGAGCGCCGACGAGACCATGGCCGAGGTTGTGTGGGACGATTACATCCGCGCCCAGATCGAGGCGATCGACCACGTGCGCGCGCGGCTCGAGGTGCCCCACGTGCACACCATCGGCTACTGCGTGGCCGGGACCACCCTCGCCGCGACGCTGGCGGTGCTCCACAGGCGGGGCGAACAGGACAAGGTCAAGTCGGCGACCTTCTTCACCGCGCAGGTCGATTTCGAGAAGAGCGGCGATCTCAGGAACTTCATCGACGAGGGCCAGCTCGAGATGATCGGGCAGCTCTCCCCGCAGGGCTATCTCGACGGGCGCTATCTCGCAGCAACCTTCAACGCCCTGCGGGGCCGCGACCTGATCTGGAACTACGTCGTCAACAACTACCTTCTTGGCGAAGACTATCCGGCCTTCGACCTGCTCCACTGGAACGGGGACGTCACCAACCTGCCCTCCAAGTGGCACAATGCCTACCTGCGCGACCTCTACCGCGACAACAAGCTGGTGGTGCCCGACGCATTGGAAGCGGACGGGACACCGATCGATCTGACCCGCGTTGCCACCCCCAGCTTCGTGCAGGCGGGGCGCGAGGATCATATCGCGCCGGCCGAAAGCGTGTGGCGGATCACCCGGCATTTCACCGGACCCGTGGAGTTCCTGCTGGCGGGCTCGGGTCACATCGCCGGGGTGGTCAATCCCCCGGCGGCAGGCAAGTACCAGTACTGGATCGGCGACAGCACCGCGCCCACGCTCAAGGACTTCGTGGCGGGTGCGACCGAGCATCCGGGCAGCTGGTGGCCGCACTGGCTGGAATGGCTGCTCAAGCAGTCCGACACGCAGGTGCCGGTCACGGGCAGGCGGGCGCCGGGCGGCAAGGGTGACCCGGTGATCGAGGACGCGCCGGGCCGCTATGTGAAGACCCGCTGAGAGGGTTTCGTTCGGTAAGTACAAGCGGGACGGACAATCAAGCACCTGACGGGGCACGCTTTCCAACATTTTTGTGCACTGCACAAAATGCTTGACTTCGCATTCGCACTCACTATTTTGTGCAGTGCAACATGAAGCGAGGTCGCCATGTCCGACGTTGAAAAGATTGCCGACGAAACCGCTGCGACCCCCGCCGCGCCGACCCCGGTCGCCAAGATCGATGCGGCCGCTGCCGAAATCGCGGCCAAGGCCGTCGCCGCCCCTGCGGCGAAGCCCGCCAGGATCGCTGCCGCGCCCAAGAAGGCCCCGGTTGCCCGCAAGGCGCTGAAGGCCACCAAGGCTGCAGCCAAGACCGTCAAGAAGACGGCCGCGAAGACCAAGATTGCCGCCAAGCTCCCGGTCAAGAAGCCCGTGCTGGCCAAGAAGGCTGACAAGCCTGCCGCACCGGCGCCCAAGACCAACCCCGTCATCAAGCTCAAGGAAACCGTCATGGAAACCGTGCAGAACACCGACGTCACCGCCGCCGCCAAGAAGGCCTTCACCGAGGCCCAGGCCCGCGCCAAGACCGCTGCCACCACCGCCTATGCCAAGGGCACCGAGCTCGCCACCGAAGCGACCGAGTTCACCAAGGCGAACGTCGAAGCCGTGGTTGAAAGCGGCAAGATCTTCCTCGCCGGCGCGCAGGAACTGCTCAAGGACAATGTCGAGACCGGCAAGACCGTGATCGAGACCGTCACCGAAGACGCCAAGAAGGTCGCAGCGATCAAGTCGCCGACCGAGCTGTTCCAGCTCCAGGGCGAGATCGCCCGTCGCAACTTCGACGCGGTCGTCGCCTACGGCTCGAAGCGCACCGAAGCCTGGGTGAAGCTCTACAACGACGCCTTCGCCCCGATCTCGAACCGCGTCAGCGTCGCGGTCGAGAAGGTGAAGGCCGCCGCCTAAGGAATTCTCCGGCCGGGCCTCTCTCCTCTCTCCTCTCTCCCAACCCGGTCCACGAGAGCGCGCCGCAAGGCGCTGGCCCGAGCAAGCACCGCTTGCTCGGGCCTTTTCTTTGGCGTGCCGGGTAGGCCCACCCCCAACCCCGACACCCGCCCCGGCCCCAGAGCCGGGGGCAAGCGGGAGGGGAGCGAGACTTGCCAGCTTGCTGGCTAGTCGCAGCGGGGTGGGCCCTCATCGGATCAAACAATTCCCACGCAGTGCTTGCACCAGCCCAAGCGAATCCCATAATGGAGTGCCATGCCCGACCCCGCCCTCGCCTCCCTCGCGCAAAGCGACGCGCTGCCCCTTTGGGCGGTGCTGCCCCCGCGCGCCGAGGACGAGGATGGCGGGAAGGACGGCGGCGGCCAGGGCCAGGTCGGGGTCGCCACCAAGGCCCGCGCCAAGCCCAAGAAGCCGAGCCAGTACAAGGTGCTGATGCTCAACGACGATTACACCCCGATGGAATTCGTGGTGCTCGTCCTCAAGCGCTTCTTTGCCATGGACCTCGAACAGGCAACCCGCGTGATGCTTCACGTCCACCAGCGCGGCGTGGGCGTGTGCGGCATCTTCACCTATGAAGTCGCCGAGACCAAGGTGAACCAGGTGATGGACTTTGCCAGGGCGAACCAGCACCCGCTCCAGTGCACGCTCGAAAAGGCCTGATCCGGCGCACAGGCCCGGCGATCTGCACCGCAGACCGATATTTGGGGGCATGACGCGCGGGCCCGAAGCCGCTAGGGCTGGCACGCCAGCGCGCAACCCGACGGACCAGACGCCCCTTGCTCAACCGCCT
>JACCDK011280672.1_pt1 | contig 16304 bp, 14 predicted proteins | sample 7445871 | NCBI WGS metagenome assembly JACCDK01 (sample SAMN15323436, study PRJNA562643) | freshwater metagenome | isolation source: river surface water | place: USA:Blue River Watershed | collected 2017-08-15 | reverse complement strand
GCGACCCGGATCTGGGTCTCGCTGGTGTCGCGAACGACTTCTGCTGTGCGTGGCATGGACATGATGAGTGGTGTCAGGAATTCAGGCTCGATTGCAGCGCCGCCAGAAAGAGCGCATTTTCTGCCGGTGTGCTTACGGTCACCCGCAAACAATTCTCCAGCAGCGGATGCATTTTACCGACATTTTTCACCAGTACCTTCTGCGCCAGCAGACGATCGAAGACCTGAGTGCCGCTGAGGCCGGGTCGCTCGATGCGCAACAGAATGAAATTTGCCGCCGACGGGAAGACATGGATACCCGGGATGGCTGACAGTGCCGCCGACAGGGAAGCACGCTCGCTGCAAATAGCCGATGCCTGTTGGTCCAGCACATCGCGGTGCTCCAGCACGAAGGTCGCCGTCGCTTCGGTCAGCACATTGATGTTGTAGGGTGGGCGCACCTTGTCGAATTCGGCCAGCAAGGCCGGCGCGGCCGACATATAGCCCAGGCGGATACCCGCCAGACCCTGCTTGGAGATGGTGCGCATCACGATCAGATTATTGTGCTCACTCAGGCGCGGCATAAAGGTGGTGCCCGCAAAGGGCTGATAAGCCTCGTCGACAATCACGACACCGCTGTCACCGACCTCACCAAGCACCGCTAGGATGGAATCGGGGTCAAACAGATTGCCGGTCGGGTTGTTCGGGTAGGCCAGATACGTAATCGCAGGACGGTGAGTACGAATGGCATTGAGCATCGCATCCAGATCCAGCGTCAGATCGGATTTCAGTGGCACACCAATGAATTCCATGCCAGCCAGCTGCGCCGACATCGCATACATCACAAAACCGGGTAGCGGCGCCAGCACCTTTGCCCCGGGCTTTGCACAAGCGACCGAGACAATGCTGATCAGCTCATCCGAGCCATTGCCCAACACCACGTCGAATCCAGCGGGCACGCCTAGTTGGCGGCGAATGGCCGACTTGAGGCTCGCATACGAAGGTACCGGATAGCGGTTCAGAGCGACCGCTGCCAGCCGCTGGGCGAGTGCCTGCTGCAGGTCGGCTGGCAGGGTATACGGGTTTTCCATCGCATCGAGCTTGATCAGGCCCGAAGCGTCCGGCACGTGATACGCCGAGAGTGAGCGCACATCGGCACGAATGATGTTTTCAGTCAGCGACATGGAACGCTCATTTCATCCGGAACTCGGCGGAACGTGCATGCGCTTGCAGACCTTCGCCATAAGCCAGCTCGGCGGCCACGCGCCCCAACGTTTGCGCACCTGCCTCGCTGACATGCAAAATCGATGAGCGCTTCTGAAAATCGTACACACCCAGTGGCGAGGAAAAGCGTGCCGTACGTGACGTAGGCAGTACATGATTGGGACCGGCGCAATAGTCGCCCAGCGATTCAGACGAGTAGCGTCCAAGGAACATCGCACCCGCATGCCGAATCTTGTCAGCCCAATGCTTAGGATCTGTCGCCGAGATCTCCAGATGCTCCGCTGCGATCAGGTTGGCGATGTCGCAGGCTTCATCCATGTCGCGCACTTTGATCATGGCGCCACGATTGGTGAGCGATGTACGAATCACCTCTTTGCGCGGCATGTCATCGAGCTGGCGATTGACGCTGTCAGCCACACGCACCAGATAATCGGCATCGGGACAGACCAGAATGGATTGCGCGAGCTCATCATGCTCTGCTTGTGAAAACAAATCCATCGCGACCCAGTCGGGATCGGTGCTGCCATCGGCTAGCACCAGAATCTCGGAAGGACCGGCAATCATGTCGATACCCACCACACCAAACACCCGACGCTTGGCCGCTGCGACATAAGCATTACCAGGGCCGACGATCTTGTCGACCTGGGGAATGGTGTGCGTGCCATAAGCAAGTGCGGCCACAGCCTGCGCACCACCTATCGTGAACACACGATCAACCCCAGCAATTTCTGCGGCAGCCAGCACCAGCGGGTTTTGTACCCCATCGGGAGTGGGCACGACCATGATGATCTCGGTGACGCCGGCGACTTTGGCGGGAATGGCATTCATCAGCACTGATGACGGATAAGCCGCTTTGCCACCCGGGACGTAAATACCGACGCGATCCAGCGGCGTGACTTTTTGTCCGAGGACGGTGCCATCGGCTTCGGTGAATGCAAAACCATCGGAACCACAAGACTGCTTTTGACGCTCGTGATAACTGCGTACGCGGTCCGCAGCTTCTGTCAATGCAGCACGTCGCTCGGGCGCGAGACTGGCCAGTGCGGCCTGCAATGCCGCGCGTGGAATTTCGAGCGCTGCCATGCTGGTGGCGGCGACATGATCGAAACGCTGTGTGTACTCAAGCACCGCTGCATCGCCGCGCTGCCGCACATCGGCAATGATGCCGGCAGCCGCGCGATCGATGGCCTCGTCTTCGGACGCCTCGAAAGCAAGTACCGCCATCAGTTTGGCTTGAAAGTCCTGATCGGTGGAATAGAGCTGGCGTATGACAACGGACATATTTTTATTTTTCACGAAGCGATGCCTTGGCAAAGGCATCAATGATAGGTTGCAGTTTTTCGCGCTTGAGCTTGAGCGCTGCCTGATTCACGACCAGTCGCGATGAAATCTCCATGATGCGCTCCACCTCGACCAGATTGTTGGCGCGTAGCGTACTGCCGGTCGAAACCAGATCAACAATCGCGTCCGACAAACCTACCAGCGGACCAAGCTCCATGGAACCGTAGAGTTTGATCAGATCCACATGCACGCCCTTGGCGGCGAAGTGTTCACGGGCGACCTGGACATACTTGGTGGCGACGCGCAAACGCGCACCCTGACGCACAGCGCTGGCGTAATCAAAACCTGACTGCACTGCGACTGACATCCGGCATTTAGCGATCTGCAAATCGATGGGTTGATATAAACCTTCACCGCCATGCTCGAGCAGTACATCTTTGCCCGCAACACCAAAGTCTGCAGCCCCATACTGCACATAAGTCGGCACGTCGGAAGCTCGCACGATCACGACACGCAACTGTGGATCACTTGTCGGCAGAATCAGCTTGCGCGATTTTTCGGGGTCTTCGGTGACGTGTATGCCGGCCGCTTCGAGCAGTGGCAGGGTCTCGTCGAAGATGCGCCCTTTGGAAAGCGCCAGCGTGAGCGTTTGGTTCATTATTGAATTCTCTGTATGTCAGCGCCAACTGCAGAAAGCTTCACTTCCATGCGGTCATAACCGCGATCCAGATGATAGATCCTGTCGATCAGCGTCGTTCCCTCGGCGGCGAGGCCCGCGATCACCAGTGAAGCCGAAGCGCGCAAGTCCGTGGCCATCACGGGCGCGCCGACCAGACGAGGTACGCCCTGAACGACCGCGGTGTGACCATCAATTTCAATCGCTGCGCCCAGACGATTGAGCTCCTGCACATGCATGTAACGATTTTCGAAGATGGTTTCGATAATGCGGCTGCTTCCTTCAGCGATGCAATCCAGTGCCATGACCTGCGCCTGCATATCGGTTGGAAAACCTGGATATTCCGTGGTGCGAAAACCCACAGCTTTTGGCCTGCCTGCCATCTGTACGCGAATCCAGTCGTCACCCGAAGTCAGTATTGCGCCGGTCTCGCGCAATTTGTCGACGACTGCATCCAGCAAATCGGCACGCGTGTGCCGCAATACCACATCACCACCCGCCGCTGCGACCGCACACAAAAAAGTACCTGTCTCAATTCGATCTGCAATCACCGCGTGACTTGCACCATGCAATGCGGATACACCCGTGATGCTCAGTCTATCGCTGCCTATGCCTTCAATCTTTGCACCCATCGCAACCAGCAGATTGGCAAGATCGGTGACTTCCGGTTCACGCGCTGCGTTTTCCAGTATGGTCTCGCCGTCGGCCAGCGCAGCGGCCATCATCAGATTTTCAGTACCAGTGACCGTGATCATGTCGGTCACGATACGCGTGCCGCGCAGTTTTTTAGCGCGCGCATGGATGTAACCGGCTTCGATTAGGATCTCGGCACCCATCGCCTGCAAGCCCTTGATGTGCTGATCCACAGGACGCGAGCCAATCGCGCACCCGCCCGGCAGCGAGACTTTCGCTTCACCGAAACGCGCAAGCAGCGGTCCGAGCACCAGAATCGATGCACGCATGGTCTTGACCATTTCATACGGCGCCTCGGGGCTGTGAATATCCCGGCCGCACAATTCAAGCAGATCACCTTTTTCTTCAATGGACAAACCCATCTGACGCAGCAGCTTCTGCATGGTGACAACATCCTGCAGCCGAGGCACATTGGCCAGCGCCAGTGTGTCAGCCGTCAGCAGCCCTGCACACAGAATGGGCAATGCAGCATTCTTCGCGCCGGAGATAGTGATGTCACCGGACAGCCGCTTTCCGCCCGTGATACTGAGTTTGTCCATTACGACTGATGTTCTTCCGGAGTGAGTGTTTTCATCGACAGCGCATGAATTTCTTCACGCATGCGGTCGCCGAGTGCAGCGTAGACGAGCTGATGACGCTGTATCAGTCGCTTGCCGGCAAAGGCGGGCGAAACGATCAATGCACTGAAATGCTGGCCGTCGCCTTCGACTTCCAGATGGGTGCACTCAAGGCCGCTGGCGATGTAATTTTTAATACGTTCAGGTGTGGGCAGCACGATTTTGCCTTTGCACAAAAAGAATGGGTTAGTGTCAGTGACGAAGTTTGTAGCCACGCTTGAGCAGCCTGATCGCCAGACCCGCAAGCGTTAGCAGAAAGCTCACCACGATCAACAGGCTGGTCGTGGGTGGCACATCCGAGTGACCAAAGAAACCATAACGAAAGCCGTCGATCATATAAAAAAACGGGTTCGCATGCGACACAGCCAGCCAGAAGGGCGGCAGCGAATGCACCGAGTAAAACACGCCAGCCAGAAAAGTTGCCGGTACGATCAGGAAATTCTGAAAGGCTGCCAGCTGATCGAATTTTTCAGCCCAGATCCCTGCCAACAGGCCCATGGTACCCAGAATCGCCGCGCCCAGCAGCGCAAACAAAAGTATCCAGAGTGGCGCCACGAAGGAAAGTTTTGCAAACCAGACCGTAATCAGAAACACGCCGGCGCCAACCGCCAGACCACGCACCATCGCCGCCAGTACATAAGCACCGTAGAGTTCCCAGTGCGACAGGGGTGCCAACAGCACGAACACCAGATTTCCCGTGATCTTGGACTGAATTAGCGATGAGGACGAATTCGCAAATGCATTTTGCAACACACTCATCATCACCAGACCCGGCACCAGAAATGCGGTGTAGGACACGCCGGGAAACACCTGCACATGCGCCTCCAGCACATGGCCAAAAATCAGCAGATACAGCATCGCCGTCACGATGGGCGCCGTCAGTGTCTGCGTGGCCACCTTCCAGAAGCGCAGCAGCTCTTTGTAAAACAGCGTCTGAAAGCCGGTCATGATGATTTACCCATGATCTGAATGAACACATCTTCAAGATCGGCCTGATGCAGCTGCAGGTCCTCGAGCTTTGCACCCGATGTACGCAACGCGGCCAGTATCGGCTCGACCTCGTCATGGTGATTCACGCGCAAGGTGTATTGCCCTGTTGCTACCGCATTTTCGGGGTGAGACACCAGATGCGCGAGCGACGGTGGCAAACTGCCACCAGAAAGACGCACCACCAGTTGAGAACCCGAGATCCGGCGAATCAGCGCGGCTGTGGAATCCAGCGCCACCACCTGCCCGGCCTTGAGCATCGCGATGCGATTGCACAAAGCCTGCGCCTCTTCCAGGTAGTGGGTCGTCAGTACCACGGTATGACCTTCGCGGTTGAGACGGCCGATGAAATTCCATAGAGTTTGGCGCAACTCCACATCCACACCCGCTGTCGGCTCATCGAGCATGATGACCGGCGGCTTGTGTACCAGCGCCTGCGCGACCAGTACACGGCGCTTCATCCCACCGGACAGGGAGCGCATATTGCTGTCGGCCTTGGAGGTAAGGTCGAGGTTGTGCATCACCTCATCAATCCAGGCATCGTTGTCGCGAATGCCAAAGTAGCCGGACTGCATGCGCAGTGTTTCACGAACGGTGAAGAAAGGATCAAAGACCAGCTCCTGCGGCACGACACCAATGCACTGGCGCGAACGACGGTAATCAGACACGACATCATGGCCGTGAATGCTCACATTGCCTTCATCTGCGCGCGAGAGTCCGGCGATGATGGAAATCAGGGTCGTTTTGCCAGCGCCGTTTGGACCCAGCAGGCCAAAGAACTCGCCTTCGGCAATCTCCAGCGACACGCCGCCCAGCGCCTGCAAGGTGCCGAAGCGCTTTTTGACTTGATCAATCTGGATGGCGGCCATGGTGGCAGGAAAGGTGAGAATGCAGCGCGCCGCCCAATGGCGGCGCAAAGTCTTTGATTATAGGGGATTTTCCGAGTGGTAACGGTAACTCAGGGACACGCCGACTAAATCTGCGTTTTATGGTGCGATGGCATGGCTTTACTCCGCGAAGCCCCGTAAGGTCAGGGTCTTGGCATCATTTTTCGCCCACCAAATTTTCCGGTTTGATTGCCCTATTGCGTACATGACGCTCAGTATGTCAGCAGCTCGGCGACACCATACAAATTTGCGAGGCTCTGAAGATCCGCGGGAACACCCGCTATGCGCAAAGAAAGGCCTGCCGACTGAGCCGCGCGCCGCCATACCAGCAAGGCCGCCACCGCCGCGGAATCAAAACGCTCCAAACGGGACAGATCGATATCAGCGAAACCGCTGCGAATTGCATCCAGCCCAGGCTGCAGCTCGCTGGCAGCATCCTGCATCGTCAATGAGCTTGGAAAATACGCCATGCGTCAGCTTTTTCCTGCCGGGGGTTTTGGAGGGGCGACGGCCAGCCGACGATTACGGTCTGCCAGCGTCTTGATCAGCCCGTCAATGCCACCTTTACTGATCTCGGTAGCGAAGCTGCCTTTGTAGGTCTCCACTAGCCAGGCACCGAGGATATTGACGTCATAAATCTTCCAGCCATTCGCCGTTTTCTCGAGCCGATAGTTAAGCTGCATAGCCTCACCGCGAGGCTGCACAACACTGGTCTTCACTTCGACCTCTGTATCGTCCGGGTCTGCACGAAAAGGTTTGAAATCCAGCTTCTGATTACGAATCTGCGTGATCGCACCGGAATAGGTGTGGATCAAGAGCAGTCGGAATTCGTTGGTCAGCGCCGATTGCTGCTCCGGGGTGGCCTCGCGCCAGAAACGACCTGAGGCCATCGCTGTCATGCGTTGAAAATTGACGTGGGGAATGATTTTGGATTGCACCACTTCCATGATGCGCTGCTGGTTACCAGCCTGTACTTGCTGATCGGTTTTCGCCAGATCCAGAATTTCCTGACTAATGCGTTTGACCAGCGCGTCTGGCGCTTCCTGCTGCGCGCTGGCACTCGCAGCAAAGAAGAACAACACAAAACATACGGGCAGTATTTTCAGAAATCTCATAATTTATTGGCAATGTCGGGTTTGAAAGTCCACCGGACTGACGGGTTCTGCACAGATGATAACCAAAGCCATCAGGAATCGGCAAAAACCGTTGCAAGCTTACAAATCACGCCAGCTCAGCTAGTCCGTCATGCCGTCTCTAACGCGACTCTCGCGCCGCTGCAAATGGGCATCGCGAACAAACAGGTACGGATCCAGCGCCGCATCTTCCACCATGCGCGAGGAGTCCAGCAATGCGGCGCGCTCATCCACGAGGCGCAGTGCCCGTGCGCTGTTCTCTATGCGAGCATTGTCGACCAGGCCGATGGGATTTGCGTATAGATCCACAGGCCGGGCCAAGCCATCACGCACCGTGCTGGCGCCAAAAATCGGCAGGACCAGATAAGGGCCTGATTTCACACCCCAGACGCCCAGTGTCTGACCAAAATCTTCCTCGTGCTGAACCAAACCCGCGGGCGTTGCCACATCAATCAGTCCGACAATACCAAATGTCGAATTCAGAACAACACGCGCGACATCGCTGGTACCCTCACGTGGCTTCCCTTGCAGATAATTATTCACTGCAGTCCAAACATCACCAATATTTCCAAAAAAATTACCAATGGCAGTGCGGATCATTGAAGGAATCACATTGACATAGCCTGTAGCGACTGGCGTGAGCACCTTGTCATCGACCGTCTTGTTGAAGCTGAACATTGCCCGGTTGTAGCGCTCAAATGGATCGCGCGGATCCGCTATGGAGCCAGAGGGTAGGCTGGCACAGGCAGTGAGCAATAGCGCCATGAGAGCGAAGGTCATCCATCTTGTTATGGTCTTCGATTTACTCATTTGTTCTTCCCCTCGGCACTGCTGTCAGCCGCCTTGCTGAACAAGAACTGACTGATGAGGTTCTCAAGCACAATGGCGGACTGAGTGCTCTTGATGCGATCGCCCTCTGCAAAATTTTTATCGTTGCCGCCAGGCTCGATCCCTATGTACTGCTCACCCAGCAGACCCGATGTCAGAATCTTTGCCGAACTGTCCTTGGGAAATTTAACCTCGCCCTGCAAACGCAAAGTCACCTGTGCCTGAAAGGTCTTGTCATTAAAGGTGATGGACTCCACACGCCCTACCACCACACCAGCACTCTTTACGGGTGCGCGAGGCTTGAGGCCACCGATATTGTCGAAGCGCGCGATGACGGTATAGCTGGGCCCGAAACTGATGGAACTCATGTTGCCGACCTTGAGTGCCAAAAACATCACAGCGAGTGCACCCAGCAGAACGAACAGCCCCACCCAGATATCGAGAGATTTGCGTTGCATCTTTACCTCAGGAAAACATTAGTGCAGTCAGCAGAAAGTCTAGCCACAGCACCATTAATGAACCAATCACGACCGTGCGTGTGGTGGCTCGCGCCACACCCTCGGGGGTCGGTGCCGCACAGTAACCCTCGTAGAGCGCGATGTAGGTCACTGCCACGCCAAAGACAGCACTCTTGATCACCCCGTTGGCCACATCCGCCCAGACATCCACACCCGACTGCATCTGGGACCAGAAAGCGCCCTCATCCACACCAATCAGTCGTACCCCGACAATATAACCGCCCAGCACACCCACAGCACTGAAAATAGCGGCCAGCACCGGCATGGCAATCACGCCCGCAAGGAAGCGCGGCGCCAATACCCGACGCATAGGATCGACCGCCATCATCTCCATGGCGCTCAGTTGCTCGGTGGCTTTCATCAGACCGATCTCAGCGGTCAGCGACGTACCGGCACGCCCCGCGAACAACAAGGCGGTGACGACCGGTCCCAGTTCGCGAATCAGGGACAAGGCAACCAGCAAACCCAGCGCCTGCTCAGAGCCGTATTTGTTCAGCGTGTAATAACCCTGCAAGCCCAGTACAAAACCGACAAACAAACCCGACACTGCGATGATCACCAGCGAATAGTTGCCGATGAAATGCACCTGATCACTGACCAGCCGTGGTCTGCGCCACAGCGAACCCGTAGCGACCACCAGTGTAAAAAATGTGCGCGCTGACACACCCAGTGCCACAAGACCGAGTCGCACCTTGCTGCCGATGCGGGCCAGTCCGTCCAAGATCATGGTCGCCCCTCAACACCAAGCTGCTCGGTAATCGAGCGCCCGGGATAATGAAACGGCACTGGACCATCTGCCTCTGCATGAACGAATTGCTTCACATAAGGATCATCCGAGGCCATCATCTGCGCCGGCGTGCCGTGCGCAACGATGCGGCCCTGCGACAAAAAGTACACATAATCGGCAATCATGAAAGATTCGTGCACATCATGAGAAACCAGAATCGTTGTGGATCCCAATGCATCATTTAGCTTGCGTATCAGGTTGGCGATGACGCCCATGGAAATCGGATCGAGGCCCGCAAAGGGTTCGTCGTACATGATCAGCTGTGGATCCAATGCGACCGCTCGGGCCAGTGCCACGCGTCTGGCCATGCCGCCGGAGATCTCCGCAGGCTTGAGTGACGCGGCATTCGACAGGCCTACTGCATGAAGCTTGAGCAGAACCAGGTCACGAATCATCACCTCAGGCAGCGCCGTATTTTCGCGCAAGGGAAAGGCCACGTTGTCGAAGACCGACAGATCGGTGAACAGTGCGCCATGCTGAAACAGCATGCCCATGCGGCGGCGCATGCGATACAGGCCATCCAGGGTTAGCGAAGACACCTCCTGACCGTCCACGGTGACGTTACCCGATTGTGCCCGCAACTGGCCGCCAATCAGCCGCAGTACCGTGGTCTTGCCAGAGCCAGAACCACCCATGATCGCAATCACTTTCCCTCGCGGGAATTGCATGGTCAGACCGGACAGGATCAGCCGGTCGCCATAGCCGAAGTGCAGATCATGAATGTCAACGAGATTGGGCACGAGTGAAGAAAAATAAGACGGGACAAAGATTGTAGTGCAAGCCGGAGAATTTCCAGTCGCAATTCAACGGTAACGAAGAATAACATTGCAAAAAGAAAATGCCCGCGAGCGGGCATTTAGTGTGCGTAAGCGTGAGGGTCGCTCAGCGCGGCAGCACCGAAGCACCCATCAGAAATTCATCAACAGCGCGCGCGCACTGCCGCCCTTCGCGTATGGCCCACACCACCAGCGACTGACCGCGGCGCATATCACCTGCAGCAAATACCTGGGGATCAGAGGTCTGATAGCAGCCTTCGCCATCGGTATTGGCTTTGGCATTGCCACGGGCATCCTTGTCGATACCAAAGGCGCCGATGATCGTGCTCACTGGCGAAACAAAGCCCATGGCCAGCAAAACCAGATCGGCCTTGAGCTCAAACTCTGAGCCCGGCACTTCCTGCATCTTGCCGTCCTTCCACTCGACGCGTGCGGCGATCAGTTTTTCAACCTTGCCATTCTTGCCTTCGAGGCGTTTTGTGGCCACAGCCCAATCGCGCTCGCAACCCTCTTCGTGCGAAGACGAGGTACGCAACTTGGTGGGCCAATACGGCCACACCAGTGGCTTGTTTTCGACTTCGGGTGGCTGGGGCAGCAATTCGAATTGAATGACCGAGGCCGCGCCATGACGATTGGAAGTGCCCACACAATCCGAACCCGTATCGCCGCCGCCGATCACCACCACATGCTTGCCGGTGGCCATGATCTGTTCCTTGAGCTTGTCGCCGGCATTCACGCGATTTTGCTGAGGCAGGAATTCCATCGCGTAGTGAACACCCTGCAGTTCGCGCCCGGGCACTGGCAGGTCGCGCGGCACTTCAGCGCCACCCGCGATGATGACGGCATCGAATTCTTTTTTCAGCTGCTCCGGCGATACGGTTTCCTTGGCGAGATTCATGATTTCGGCCGGGAAATCTTTACCCACCAGCACACCGGTGCGGAAGGTCACGCCCTCGGCCTGCATCTGCTCCACACGACGATCGATGTGGGACTTTTCCATCTTGAAGTCAGGAATGCCATAACGCAGCAGGCCACCGACGCGGTCATTCTTCTCGAACACCGTGACATCGTGGCCCGCGCGCGCGAGCTGCTGCGCAGCAGCCATACCTGCAGGGCCCGAGCCGACGACGGCTATTTTCTTGCCAGTTTTGGCTGCAGCCGGTTGTGGTACAACCCAACCATTTTCCCAGCCTTTGTCGATGATGAAATGCTCGATGGACTTAATGCCGACGGGATCATCGTTGATACCCAGCGTGCAGGCGGCTTCACAGGGCGCAGGACAGATGCGGCCTGTAAACTCGGGGAAGTTATTTGTGGAGTGCAGCGTGTCAAGCGCCTCGCGGTAATTGCCGTGATAAACGAGATCATTCCAGTCAGGGATGATGTTGTTGACCGGGCAGCCGCTGTTGCAGAAAGGAATACCGCAATCCATGCAGCGCGCGCCTTGTACCTTGGCATCCGCATCCGACAAATGGAGCATGAACTCCTTGTAATGCTTGGTACGCGACTGCGGCGCTTCGCTGGCCTCTTGAAGTCGCTGATATTCCAGAAAACCGGTGACTTTTCCCATAACGTTCTCGCAATTCCTTGGTTCAGTTGCCGGCGATGCGTAACAACACCGCCGGTTTGCTCATTACTTTCAGGCCGTCGCTTTTTCTTTGGCCTTGCCCGATTTCGCCGCAAACATTTCACCCAGTGCGCGCTTGTACTCGGTCGGGAAGACCTTCACAAACTTTGCACGGGCGGTGCTCCACTCATCAAGCAAGGTACGTGCACGCGTGCTTCCTGTATGTTTGAAGTGGCGCTCGATCAGTGCCTTGAGCATGACCTCATCAGTCTGACGTTCGCCATTACGTGCGAGGCTATGCCAGACCGACTGCGCGATCGTGGACTCCTGCTCGGATGCCGAGAGCACAGGCTCGAGCGTGACCATCGCAGGATTGCATTTTTGCGCAAAGCTGCCGTCTTCGTCGTACACATAAGCGATGCCACCGGACATGCCCGCAGCAAAATTTCGCCCCGTTGTGCCGAGTACGACCACGGTGCCGCCAGTCATGTATTCGCATCCGTGATCACCGGTACCTTCGACGACAGTAACGGCTCCCGAGTTGCGCACGGCAAAACGCTCGCCTGCGACACCATTGAAGAAGGCCTCGCCAGAAATCGCGCCGTACAAGACGGTATTACCAATGATGATGTTGTCGACCGCACGGCCACGGAATTCGGTATTGGGTCGCACGACGATGCGACCACCGGAAAGACCTTTGCCGACATAGTCATTGCCTTCGCCGACCAGATCCAGCGTAACGCCGTGCGCGAGGAATGCACCACACGACTGACCGGCCGTGCCCTGCAGCTGGATATGAATGGTGTCATCCGGCAGACCCTCGTGACCATATTTCTTAGCCACTTCACCAGAGAGCATTGCGCCGACCGTACGGTTAAGGTTTTTGACCGGAGAAATGAACGACACCTTCTCTCCACGCTCGATCGCTGGCTTTGCCTGTGCAATAAGCTTGTGATCCAGCGCCTTGTCCAGACCGTGGTCCTGAGTCAGCACCTGATAACGCGGCTCGTTGTCGGCCATTTCAGGCATATAGAAAATCTTGCTGAAGTCCAGACCCTTGGCCTTCCAGTGGCTGACTGCTCGAGATTTGTCGAGCAGATCCGCACGACCGATCAACTCGTTGAAGTTGCGAATACCGAGCTGGGCCATGATCTGGCGTGCTTCCTCAGCGACGAAGAAGAAATAATTCACCACCTGCTCAGGCTTGCCCTGGAACTTTGCGCGCAAGACTGGGTCTTGCGTTGCCCCGCCCACCGGGCAGGTATTCAGGTGGCATTTCCGCATCATGATGCAGCCTTCGACCACCAGCGGTGCGGTCGCAAAACCGAACTCATCTGCACCGAGCAGTGCACCGATCACGACATCGCGACCGGTTTTGACCTGACCATCGGTCTGCACGCGAATACGGCTACGCAATCCATTGAGCACCAGCGTCTGCTGCGTTTCGGCCAGACCCAATTCCCACGGCGTCCCCGCATGCTTGATCGATGACAGTGGCGAGGCACCGGTTCCACCGTCATGACCGGCAATCACCACGTGATCCGCTTTGGCTTTCGCCACACCAGCAGCCACCGTACCAACGCCAACTTCGGAGACCAGCTTTACGGAAATGGCCGCTGAAGGATTGACATTTTTGAGATCGTGAATCAGCTGGGCGAGATCTTCGATAGAGTAAATATCGTGATGCGGCGGTGGCGAAATCAAGCCGACACCGGGTACCGAGAAGCGCAGCTTGGCGATGTACTCCGAGACCTTGTGGCCTGGCAGCTGACCACCTTCACCGGGCTTGGCGCCCTGCGCCATTTTGATTTGAATTTGTTCAGCTGAAGTCAGGTATTCAGTGGTCACACCAAAGCGACCGGAAGCCACCTGCTTGATTTTCGAGCGCAGCGAATCGCCTTCGAGCAATGGCAGGTCCACCTCGACACGCTCCTCGCCGATGATGGAGGCCAGCGTGTCGCCCTTTTTGATGGGTATGCCGCGCAACTCATTGCGATAGCGGTTTTCATCTTCACCACCTTCACCAGTGTTGGATTTGCCGCCGATACGGTTCATCGCGATGGCCAGCGTGGCATGCGCTTCGGTCGAAATGGAACCCAGCGACATGGCGCCTGTAGCAAAGCGCTTCACGATTTCGCTTGCGGGTTCGACTTCGTCGAGCGGTATCGCATTGGCCGGATCAATGCGGAATTCAAATAAGCCACGCAGCGTCATGTGACGCTTGGACTGATCATTGATGATCTGCGCGTATTCCTTATAGGTGCTGAAATTGTTGGCGCGCGTCGAATGCTGCAGCTTCGCAATCGCATCCGGTGTCCACATATGTTCTTCACCGCGCACGCGGAAGGCGTACTCGCCACCGGCGTCCAATGCATTCGCCAATACCGGATCGTTACCGAATGCCAGCTGATGCAGTCGCAACGCTTCTTCTGCGACTTCGAAGACGCCAATGCCTTCAACATTGGAGGCCGTGCCTTTGAAATATTTTTCAACCAGCGATTTGTTGAGACCGATGGCCTCAAAAATCTGGGCGCCGCAATACGACATATAGGTCGAAATACCCATCTTCGAGAACACCTTCAGCAAACCTTTGCCTACGGCCTTCTGGAAGTTGTAGATGGCCTTTTCAGGTGATAAATCACCAGGTAAACCTTTGGCCATCTCGACCAGCGTATCCATCGCGAGGTATGGGTGAATCGCTTCGGCGCCGTAGCCGGCGAGGAGTGCGAAGTGATGCGTCTCGCGCGCCGAACCCGTCTCTACGACCAAACCGGCAGAAGTCCGCAGACCTTTACTGACTAGATGTTGATGAATGGCCGACGTTGCCAACAGTGCGGGAATGGCGACATTGCCAGCATCCACCTTTCGATCAGAAACGATCAAAATGTTATGACCTGAACGCACGGCATCTACCGCCTGAGCGCACAAGGACGCAAGACGAGCCTCGACGCCTTCCTTGCCCCACGCGCCGGGATAGCAGATATCCAGCTCATACGATCGGAATTTGCCGCCCGTGTGATCGCCGATGTTGCGCAAGCGCGTGATGTCCTTGTAGTCAAGGATAGGCTGCGCCACTTCGAGACGCATCGGTGGGTTGATGTTGTTGGTGTCCAGGAGATTTGGCTTGGGTCCGATGAAGGACACGAGCGACATCACCATGGCTTCGCGAATCGGATCAATCGGCGGATTGGTCACCTGAGCGAACAACTGCTTGAAGTAATTGTAAAGCGGCTTGTTTTTGTTGGACATGACTGCCAGTGGCGAGTCATTACCCATAGAGCCAGTCGCTTCTTCCGCCGTAACTGCCATAGGCGACATCAGGAATTTCAGATCTTCTTGCGTGTAGCCAAAAACTTGCTGGCGATCCAGCAGACTGGTTTTCGTTTCGCGCGCTTCGGCCTCAACTTTCAGATCGTCGAGCTTGATGCGAACGGAATCAATCCACTGCTTGTAGGGTTTCGCGTTAGCGAAGGTATCTTTGAGTTCTTTGTCATCGATGATGCGGCCCGCATCCAGATCAATGAGGAACATTTTTCCTGGCTGCAGACGCCACTTCTTGATGATTTTTGATTCGGGAATAGGCAATACACCACTCTCGGAAGCCATCACCACCAGATCATCATCAGTGACGATGTAACGGGCAGGACGCAGGCCATTGCGATCCAGCGTACCGCCGATATGACGACCGTCGGTGAAGGCCATTGCAGCCGGACCATCCCATGGTTCCATCATCGCTGCATGATATTCATAGAACGCGCGGCGATTGTCATCCATGAGCGTATGGTTCTCCCATGCCTCGGGGATCATCATCATCATCGCCTGCGCGATCGGGTAGCCTGCCATCACCAGCAGTTCGAGCGCATTGTCGAAGCAGGCGGTGTCAGACTGGCCTTCATAGATCAATGGGAACAGCTTTTGCAGGTCTTCATTGAGGACAGCGGATTTCATCACGCCTTCGCGTGCACGCATCCAGTTGAAGTTGCCCTTGACGGTATTGATTTCACCGTTGTGTGCGAGCAGACGATAAGGGTGTGCCAGCGGCCACTCGGGGAAAGTGTTGGTCGAAAATCGCTGATGTACCAGCGCGAGCGCCGAGACGCAGCGAGCATCCTGCAGGTCTTTGTAATAAACACCTACCTGATCAGCGAGCAGCAGGCCTTTGTAGACTACCGTGCGCGCCGACATCGACGGCACGAAGAATTCCTTGCCATGCAAAAGATCGAGCGCCTGAATCGCATGTCCCGACGATTTGCGAATCACGTAGAGGTTCCTCTCCAGGGCGTCGTTGACCATGATGTCCTGGCCACGACCAATGAAGATCTGACGGATGACCGGTTCTTTTTCTGCCACGG
>JACCDK010703218.1_pt1 | contig 16307 bp, 14 predicted proteins | sample 7445871 | NCBI WGS metagenome assembly JACCDK01 (sample SAMN15323436, study PRJNA562643) | freshwater metagenome | isolation source: river surface water | place: USA:Blue River Watershed | collected 2017-08-15 | reverse complement strand
CATAACGCAAGTTAAATCTTTAGGTTTATTTTTAGTTTCTTTTGCTGATATCCTCGCAAGTGATAAGCCTGATTGGATTATTTTAGCTGGCGATAGAGGTGAGCAATTGATGGGTGCAATTGCTGGAGGATATACCTATATCCCAGTTGCTCATATTCAGGCTGGTGAAAGGTCTGGTAATATTGATGGAATGGCTAGACATGCAATTGGCAAATTTGCACATCTTCATATAGCTTCAAATGAAGATGCAAAAGACAGATTGATCAAATTAGGAGAAGAAGATTTCAGGGTACACAATGTTGGTGCTCCTCAACTAGATGAATTGGTAGCCGGCATGTATTCTTCTAAAGAAAGTATAAAAGATTCTCTTGGAATTGATTTAAATCGAGATTTTATTCTAGTTGTTCAGCATCCAGTAACTGAAGAATTCGATATTGCAGATAAACAAATTGAAGAAACAATGAAGGCTGTGAATAAATTCAGATCACCAAAGATAGTAATTCTTCCAAATAATGATGCAGGATCGGTTAAAGTTAGAGAAGGTATTGAAAATTTTTTAACTGGAGAGCATTACATTTTTTCTAATTTAAAAAGGCAAGATTATCTAGGTCTTTTGAAATATTGTAAAGTTTTAGTTGGAAATTCTAGCTCAGGTCTACTAGAAGCACCCACATTTAAGACGCCTGCGGTCAATCTTGGAAGGAGGCAAATTGGAAGAGAACAAGGCATAAATGTGATTAATTCAGATTTTAATGAAGAGTCGATTGTAAAGGCAATTGAAAAAGCATTAAGTAATGAATTTGTAAATGAGGTTAATACCAATTGTGTCAATCCATATGGTGATGGGCAATCAGCCAAAAGAATACTAGATCTTGTCATAAATACGCCCATTGACAATAAATTGATTGTAAAAGATATTACCTTTTAAATATTCCATATGAATTTTAGTAAATATATTATTTCTGACAATAAGCTAATTGAAGAATCTATCGAGCTAATTGAAATGAATTCGACAAGATGCGTAATTATTCAAAATGCAGCAGACAAAGTGATAGGAATAGTAAGTGAAGGTGATATTTTACGAGCAATACTCAAAGGCATTAGTTTGAAATCGCCAATTAAACACATAATGAATACTAATTTTGTTTATTTAAACAAAAAAAATGATCAGGAAATTATGAGTTTATTCAAAAGAGGCATAACACTTATTCCGATTCTAAATGAGGAGTTTAGATTGATTGACATTGTTGAATTAAAAGAGTTTTTTAATCGTACAGAATAAACTATTGCGAGACTCTTGATTTATATAAATCAACAATAATATTTTATTAGTCTAATAAAATATTATTTCAATCACAAACTCAATATGATACTAAATTAAACTGAATCAAGACAATATGTTTAAAAATGCAGTATTGAAAATCAAGCATTATAATTTATAACAAACTTTTTAATAAAAAATAAATGAAATTAAAAGTAAAAAAAATAGGTATTATAGGATTAGGATATGTTGGTCTTCCATTAGCAATTGAGTTTAGTAAAAAATATGAAGTTGTTGGTTTTGATATTGATACAATTCGTATTAAAGAGCTAAAATCAAATATAGATCGAACTAAGGAAATTGATTTTGAAAATTTCAACAAGATGAAGAGAGATGAAAAAAAATCTTTACATTTTACATCTTCAATCAGGGACCTTGAATCATGTAATGTATTTATAATTACTGTACCAACACCAATAAACAAATTCAATTCCCCTGAACTAAAGATACTTTTTGAAGCGTGTAGCATGATTGGTGAAATTTTAAAAATTAATGATATTGTGATTTTTGAATCAACAGTATATCCAGGATGCACAGAGGAAGAGTGCGTGCCTATTTTAGAAAAAAGTTCAGGCTTAATTTATAACAAAGATTTTTTCTGCGGCTATTCGCCAGAAAGAATTAATCCAGGAGATAAAGTAAATACACTAACTAATATTAAAAAAGTAACTTCCGGGTCAAATTTAAATGCCTCTAAATTTGTAGATAAATTATACAATAGTATCATAAAAGCAGGTACACATTTGGCCACAAGTATTAAAATTGCAGAAGCTTCTAAGGCTATAGAAAATGCGCAAAGAGATGTAAATATCTCTTTTATAAATGAAATTGCATTGATATTTGATAGAATGGGAATTGATACTACTGATGTTTTAAATGCTGCAGCAACAAAATGGAATTTTTTGAATTTTAAACCTGGTTTAGTTGGTGGACATTGTATTGGAGTTGATCCTTATTATTTAGCCTTCAAAGCGGAAAATCTTGGATATCAACCACAAGTTATTTTGTCAGGAAGACGGGTAAATGATAACATGGGTGTATTTATTGCCAATAAAGTTATCAAGTTGTTGATTTCAAAAAATAATATAATTAATGGTGCTAAAGTCTTAATACTAGGTATAACATTTAAAGAGAATTGTTCAGATACTCGAAATTCAAAGGTAGTTGATATTTTTTATGAGTTAAAAGAATTTGGCGTTAAGGTCGACATTTATGACCCACATGCCGATAAAATTACCGTAAGAAGTGAATACAAGGTTGATTTAATTGATAAAATTGAGAAGAAATATGATGGAATTATTTTAGCTGTATCTCATAGTGAATTTAAATCAATCAATATCAAAAAATATTTGTTAGGTAGAAATTCAGTTGTTTTTGATACTAAATCTTTTTTAGATAGACAAATTGTCGATGCTAGGTTATAATTATTTTTTGTTTAAAATTCAAATAGCACAGTCACATTAAAACTTAGAAATGCATATACTATCCAAATTTTATAATTTTTTTACAAAAAGTGAGAGGAAAGATTCAATTTTTATATTGGGTTTAGTTATTATTAGTTCTTTGTTGGACGCTGCTGGAATTGCCTCTATATTTCCATTTATGGGAGTTTTAGCAAATCCTAGTTTAGTTGACAATAATCTTTTTTTAAACTTTTTGTATAAAAAATTCATGTTTACTAGTAAGAAAGATTTTTTATTTTTTCTAGGTATATTATTTACAGTTTTATTTTTAATAATTTTAATTTTCAAAGCATTTTGTGGTTATTTGCAGTTGCGTTTTATAAACAAACGAGAATTTACAATAGGTAAAACATTACTTAATAGTTATCTAAAGCAACCTTTTGTTTGGTATTTGAACAAAAATACTACTCAATTAAGTAAAAATATTATTAATGAAGTTAATCAAGTTATTATAAATTCTTTAAATGCAATAATTGTAATAATTGCACAAATTTTCGTAGTGTTTGTTATTTCAATCGTTTTAATTTTTGTAGACTATAAACTTGCAATTTTCACCGTTTCATTATTATTAACTTTATATCTCATTATTTATTTTTTTACAAAGCCGCGATTAAAAAGAATTTCTGAAAAGAGAGTACATGAAAATGAAAAACGATTTTATATAATTAACGAAGTTTTTAGTGCAATAAAAGAAGTAAAACTCTATGGATTAGAAGAAAAATATATTAACGAGTTTTCTTATCATGCAAATAATTATGCAGATTACCATTCAGCAAAAGAATCTATTGCAAATATTCCACGTTATGCATTAGAAGGTATTGCATTTTCTGGTATTATGTTTGTTTTGCTTTATTTAATGAAAGGCGCAAATATTTTAAGTGCCTTACCAATTGTTTCCTTGTATGCTTTTGCTGGTTACAGATTAATGCCTGCATTACAACAAATTTATGTTAGTATCACAAATATAAAGTATGTATCACCTAGTCTAAATTTAATTTATAATGAGTTTATTAATTTGCAAAAAATTAATAATGAAGTAAAAAAAAGTGATATTAATTTATCATTTGAAGAAGTTAAATTTTCAAATATTTCGTTTAAATATCCTGAAACTGAAAAATATATTTTAAGTCGAATAAATTTTGAAATCAAAAAATTCTCAACAATTGGCTTTGTTGGAACAACTGGAAGTGGAAAGACCACGCTGATTGATATTTTATTAGGACTACTTAACCCTGATGAAGGTGAATTACTTGTAAATGGATCAATAATTACAAATTTTAATATAAGATCATGGCAAAATATTTTAGGCTATGTGCCGCAACATATATATATTGTCGATAGCACCATAGCTGAAAATATTGCTTTTGGCTTAAAACTTGATGATATTGATTACCAGAAACTAGAACATGTTTGTAAAATTGCAAATATTTATGATTTTATTACTGAAAAACTCCCATTGGGTTTCATGACAAAAGTAGGAGAAAGAGGAATTAAACTATCTGGTGGTCAAAGACAAAGAATTGGTATTGCAAGAGCTCTATACAACGAGCCGCAGGTGTTAATTTTTGATGAAGCAACTAATGCATTAGATAATTTAACAGAACAATTGGTTATTGATGCTATATCAAAATTGAAGAATAATATTACTATAATCATGATTGCACATAGACTAAATACAATAAAAAATTGTGATAATATATTTTTGTTAGATAATGGTATAATAAAAGCGTCAGGAACATTCGATGCTCTTATTTTGTCTAATCAAATTTCAGAATCTTCCAAATTAACCTAAATTATGATTTCAAATAATTATTTTTTAGTTACTACGGCGATTAAAAAAACCTGGAATTCTAATGACCCTATTTTATTTCTTGGAGAATGGTGTAAAAAAGAATGCACATCATCTGAATTGAATACTTTGAATTACAAAACATTACAATATATTTGGGATGATAGAAGCTTATATTATAATCACTATCTTCAAATTGATAAGGAGTATGAAATTTTACTCGATATTATTGCTTTTAAGTTGAATTCTTTACACAACACAACACATACAAATCGTTATTGGAGAATTGTTATAGGACCTTGGTTGTTGTTCTTTATGCAAATAATTTATGAAAGACTTGCTCAATTAAATAAAGCCATTGATAATTTTAATATAACAGGTACAATAATTTTAAAACAATCAGAGTATGATTTTGTTCCTTGCAATTGTATTGAATTTTCTAATGATGTTTTAACTGACGAATGGAACCATTTCATTTATTCTTATTTGATTAAGAAGACAACTAATTTAAAATATTCCGAAGTTGACGGTTTTAAAAAAACTAAAAAACTTATTAAAAAAAGCTCTTATTTTAATAAGTTTTTTAGTTTTTACAAATTGTTTTTTTTAAAAAATTGTAAAATTTTAATTAACGGTTTAGGACTTAGTTTTTATGAAAAATTGAGGTTATGGTTAAATTATGGATACTTGCCATTTAATCTTCCTGAAGAATATTTAAGTACGAGTAAAGTTAATTATGAAATTAGAAATAAACTAATTTTTAATAGGAGTAACATAAATCAATATCAACATATCGTTTTAGATCTAGTTCCAAAATTAATGCCCAAATGTTATCTTGAAGATTTTACTGATATAAAATCATTAATTAATTGCTGTTTCCCTCAAAAAAATCTTGATGTCATAATTACACCCAATATTTATTATCATGATAAATATAAAATTTGGATAGCTGAAATGATTTCCAAAAATGTTAAGTTAGTTTTAGCACAACATGGCGGTGGTTATGGAATTGCAAAATTCGCTACAAATGAAATACATGAAATTAAGATTTCTGATTTTTTTTTGACATGGGGATGGTCGATTAAATCCAATAGAAATGTAATTCCTTCTTACATGTTTAAATCAAACCCATTTTTATCTTTTAAAAATGTATTATTTCAAAAGAACAAAAGTGCTTTATTGCTGCTGGCAGGAATTCAACGATATTCTTATAAATTAACTAGCGAGCCGTTGTCTTCACAATGGATTTATTATTTAAATGATCAATTTGATTTTATATCAAAATTTAGAAATAAAGTTAGCTATGATTTAATTATAAAAAATTATTCTACTGATTATGGTTGGGGTTTAAAAAAACAACTTAATGACTTATACCCTGGAATAAAAATTATTGATAAATTTTCACATTTTTCTTCAAATAAATATAAAATTATTATTTCGACCTATAATGGTACAAGTTTACTAGAAACATTATCATGTAATTTTCCAACTATAATCTTTTGGGATCCAAATTATTTGGAGTTAAGAGATGAGGCTATCCCATTTTTTAATTTATTAAAAGACTGTAAAATTTTTCATGAATCCGCTGAATCTGCAGTAGATCATTTATCTAACATATGGAAAAACATAGAAATATGGTGGGAAAGCGATAAAGTTCAAATAGCAAGAAAAAACTTTATAGAAAATTACGCTAAGCATGATAATAATTTACCAAGTAAGCTATACAATATTTTAAATAAAATAAATCCATAATTAATTATGATTAAATCTTTTCCAACATTTGGATCTTGGATTACTTTAAATAATCCTTTTATCGCAGAGATTATGTCAGATGCTGGCTTTGATTGGTTATGTATAGATATGGAACATTCAGTAATAGACTATGCAGAAGCGCAGCAAATCATTTTGGCAATTCAAAGTAAAGGTTTAAAAGCTTTTGTTAGGGTTGGTGAGAATAATACTCGGATAATTAAGAGGGTACTAGATGCAGGGGCAGATGGTATTATTGTTCCTTCTGTTAATTCAGCTGCCGAAGCTCAAAAGGCTGTACATTCTGTCAAATATCCACCGTTTGGCAAAAGAGGAGTTGGTTTAGCGAGGGCTCAATCATATGGTTTTGGTTTTGAATCTTATCGAGATATTGCTTCTAAAGAAATTAAACTAATCGTTCAGATAGAGCACATTAACGCAATAACTGAACTCGATGCGATTTTGCAGACTGAGGGTGTCGATGGTACTTTTATCGGACCTTACGACCTCTCTGGATCAATGGGAAAACCGGGAAATTGGGATGATCCTGATGTAAAGCAAGCTTTGCTAGTGTATGAAGAAACCGTAAAAAAATATGACAAATGGGTTGGCTTCCATGTTATACAACCTGATTATAATCTAGTAATTGATAAAATAAAAAAAGGGTACAATTTTATAGCTTTTAGTTTGGATGTGCTTTTTTTAGGTACGTTAGTAAGAAATCAAGTTGCAGAACTTAAGAAAATAATTAAATAAAATAGTATGAAAATAATTGGAATAATACCAGCTCGTTTAGCATCAAGTAGATTGCCAAATAAGCCGATGGCAGATATATTAGGAATGCCAATGATTGGTCATGTTTATTTTCGATCAAAAATGAGTGAGATTTTTGATGAAGTATATGTTGCAACGTGTGATAAGGAAATCTATGATTATATTTCTAAAATTGGCGGGAAAGCTGTAATGACTGCTGATACACATGAAAGAGCATCTGATAGAACAGCAGAAGCACTTTTGAAGGTAGAGAATGAATCAGGTAATAAGGTTGATATAGTTGTAATGATACAAGGTGATGAGCCTATGATTACTCCTGAAATGATTAGTGCCGCCGTTCAACCTTTACTTGAGGACGACTCATTGAATATTACAAATTTGATGGAGGCTATGCAAAAACAGGAAGAGCATGAAGATCCTGCTGAAGTTAAAGTTGTGGTTGATAAAAAGAATAACGCACTTTATTTCTCTAGAGAGCCTATACCATCAAGGAAAAAGGGATCAATTAGTATTCCAATGCTTAAACAAGTTTGTATTATCCCTTTCAGAAGAGATTTTTTGTTAGAATATAATTTAATGGAACAAACACCTTTAGAGATTATAGAATCAGTTGACATGAACAGACTATTAGAAAATGGTATACCCATAAGGATGGTAATGAGGCCTGAAGAGACATTTTCTGTTGACACAAATGCTGATCTTAATAATGTAAAAAACAGGATGAAAAATGATCCACTATTAAAAAAATATATGAACAGATGAGTTTAAAAATATTATTGACATCAACGTCATTTCAGGATACACCTGGGGCACACCAACAACTCTTGAATGAAAAAGGTTTTGAACTTGTCAAAATGCGAGGCCCTTTGAAAGAGAGCGTTATGCTTGATTTAATAAAAGATTTTGATGGAATAATTTGTGGTGATGATGAAATTACCCGTAATGTTATTGAGTCTGGAGTGAAAAGCAAATTGAGGGTCATTTCAAAATATGGCATTGGATTAGACAAGATCGATCTTGATGCTGCGAAAGATTTTAATATTCCTGTTAAGAATTGTCCTGGAGTTAATCAGGTAACTGTTGCAGAACATGTTTTTGCTTTATTATTATCATTTGCTAAAAATATTATTCCTGAAAGTAATTTTATTAAAAATCAAAAATGGGTCAGATTAATAGGATCTGAGTTGTTTGGAAAAACAATTGGAGTACTTGGAACTGGGAATGTTGGAAAAGAAGTGATAAAAAGAGCAATTGCTTTTGGTATGAAGGTGGTAGCTTTTGACAAATTCAAAAGTGAAGATTTTGCAAAGCAATATGGATTCAATTATTGTGACACATTAGATGTCTTCTTTTCTCAAAGTGATATTATAAGTTTGAACCTTTCATTAAGTCCCGGAACAAGATATATTATTGATTCTGAAGCATTGTCGACGATGAAAAATGGTGTGATAATTGTAAATACTGCAAGAGCAGGGTTAGTCGATCAAAATATTATTCTCGAGGGAGTTAAATCTGGTAAAATAAAAGGCTATTTGACGGATGTTCTTGAAGAAGAGCCAATGGTCAAGGATCATCCTTTTCTCAACCATGAAAATATTATAATTACGCCTCATATTGGCTCAAGAACCTATGAAAATGTTGTTAATCAGGGCACAATGGCTGTTGAGAATCTCTTAAAGTATTTATAATAGTAAATCAAGATCATGAGTAAAGTTTTAGTTTTTGGAGGAGCTGGTTTTGTAGGAAGTCATGTTGCAGATGAACTTACGCGCCGAGGTTATGAAGTGACAATTTTTGACTGGAATAGGTCGCAATATCTTTTGCCTAGTCAAAAAATGATCATTGGAGACATTCTAAATCGGGATGCAGTAAGAAATGCTGTGAAAGATGCTGAAATTGTTTATCATTTTGCAGCTATGGCTGATATAAAGGAAGCAAGAGATAATCCTGTTGAATCTGCTAATTTTAATATCATTGGAACAATGTATATCCTTGATGCTTGTCGAGAGTATGCAATTAAGCGGTTTGTATATTCTAGTACTATATATGTGTATAGTGATCATGGATCATTCTATCGAAGTTCAAAACAAGCATGTGAATTATTTATAGAAAATTATCACAAGGAATATAATATTGATTTTACAATTCTGCGTTATGGGTCTTTGTATGGCAAACGCGCAAATAATTTTAATTTTATAAGAAACAGTATCCGACAAGCTTTATTAGAAGGGAAGATTGTAAGAAATGGCGATGGCGAAGAAATTAGAGATTATGTGAATATTTTGGATGCCGCTAAATCAAGTGTTGATGCATTAGATCAGGAGTACAGAAACACTTTTTTAATGATTACTGGCCCTCAAACTATGAAAGTAAAAGAATTACTTTTAATGATCAAAGAGATTATGGGTGACGAGATAGAACTTGTATTTACAAACGATGCGATGGTTGGGCATTATAAAATTACTCCATATTCCTTCAAGCCTAAAGTGGCATTGAAATTAATGTCTAAAGATTTTCATGACCTTGGCCAAGGGGTGCTTGATTCTATTTATGAAATTTATCAAGATCTTCTTGATGAGGGCCTAAAGCCAAAAGCTTTTTCAAAAAAAAGCGAGTAATGAATAATTCTTCCAAATACATCTATCTGTCTTATTTCTTGGATCACTTAACTCCTTTATATGGTGGTGCTAAAGGAATATCAATAACTCCGGATCGGTCAATTAATAACGGAGATTCGTCAAACACTAAACAAATATCACTACAAAATCATTCAGGCACTCATATTGACTTTCCCAATCATTTTTTTGAAGATGGAAAAACTTCTGAAAACTATAATGCTGATTTTTGGATATTTGAGAAGCCTTACCTAGTTTTAAGAAAAGCTGAAGAGAATGAGATTTTCAGTTTGTCAGATCATGAGATGAAAAAAATTCCAAAAGAAATTGATTTTTTAATAATTAAAACAGGGTTTGGTGAGTATAGAGGAGAAGAAAAATATTGGAAATACAACCCTGGTTTTGCACCAATATTTGCAACTAAGCTAAGAGAAAAATTCCCAAATCTAAAAGTTATTGGAATGGATTTCATTTCTTTGACTTCGTATCAGAATAGAGAATTAGGCAGAGAAGCTCATAGAGTGTTTTTAGGTGGGGATAGGCCTATATTGCTTATAGAAGACATGGATCTTTCCAAAATCATGTATTCCCCTAAGTCAATTTTATGCCTCCCTCTCTTGATAAATGGTATAGATGGATCTCCAGTTACAATAATTGCTTCAATTTAAAGTTAGATGAATTCAAAAGTACTTATTTATGATTTTGATGGGGTTATTTGTGATTCTGTTGGCTTAAAGACGGATGCTTTTATTGAATTATACAGCGCAGAAGATGAAAGCATTCAAAAATTGGTAAGAGAATATCATCTTGCAAATGGAGGAATTTCAAGGTTTGAAAAGATAAAATATTTTGAAACTGTACTTTTAGGAAAAGTATATTCAGAAGAGGAAAATATTAGATTAGCACAAAAATTTGCTGATTTAGTAAAAGAAAAAGTTATTACTTCCCCTTTTATTCCAGGTGTCAAAGAGTTTCTAGAAAAACATTCAACTCACACTTTACAATATATCTGTACTGGGACACCCGAGTTTGAGATAAAAGAAATTTTATCAAGAAGAGATATCGGTAGATATTTTAATGGTATTTTTGGTGCACCCAAAACTAAAATCGAAATTATTTCTGAAATTTTAAATATAACAAATATTGTTCCAAGCGAATGTCTGTACTTTGGTGATTCAATAACAGATTATCAAGCTACTGTTTTCTATAAAATTCCATTTATTGGAATAGAGAATGAACATTGTGAATTTCCTATTGGAACAAATGTAATTAAAGATTTCATAAATTTTACTTCAATAATTTATTGATTATGCTAAATACTAATATCATAAACGAGGTTAGTTTTGTAATCCCTGTATTTAATGAATCCCCATATTTAGAAAAGTGTTTGAATAGTATATTGAATTCAGTTTTTAAAAATAATACAATCATAATAAGTGACAATTTAAGTTCTGATAATACATATTCAATTGCTCAATCTTATGAATCTTTATTTAAGAATATTCAATTGTTTTCTCAAAAAAAAATGATTCATCCTCATTTAAATCTCACATTTGCCGTGAGTAAAGTTAAGACTAAATGGTTTTGTCATATAGGAGGAGATGATTTTTTAGAATTCAACTTTAATAATATTCTTCAAAATACAAATACCATACCTATTCCATGTTTTTTTAGTGTGGAAGCTTTTAATGATAGTGATAATAAAATTTTATGGAATGCACCAAAAGAAGATGATATAGTTTCAATTGTAAGTAAATCTAATTACATCAAATCATATCTAAGTAATATAAACCAGGATACATTCATATATGGAATCCATCATAGAGACACTTTTTTAGAAGTTGCAAATTCTATAAAAATAAATAGTATGGAATATGAGCTTTTTTGGATTAATATTGCATTAAAAAGTTACTATTATAAAGAAAATTTTATCGTTGAATATTGTGATAAAATTGTATTAAAAAAAAGATATAATAAAAATAATAAGTTTATGCATGGTTATGTTAATTCTGTTCAAATTCTAAATCGTAGTTCAATAAAAAAAAGTATCATATACGATACTTTTTTTAAAGTTATTCTATTTTTGAATAGATCATTTGCATCGATTTACAATAGTTTTATCTTGTACAAAAAGAAATATATTAATTTTAATGAATTCTTTTTATTAAACATTTCTAATCGAAGGCACAATAATTTTGGTTTTTTATTTCCATCACCATTTCTTGTTCCAATTTATATTTTTTATAAAAAAATATTATATAAAATCATTTCATCATTCTTAGTAGCATTCAAAAAAATAATAAAATAAATTTAAAATCATCATGAAAAATATTTTTGGACCTAAGTGTGGGAGTTCTGACAGCAGAAATCAAGATTTTTTGGAGAACTATTCTGTAGAAAAGTATTTTAAAAATATGGTAGACACTGTGACCCCACTAATATTTGATATTGGTGCTCATCAAGGTGAATCGGTGCATTTTTTCAAAGAAATTTATCCAAGTAGTTGTATTTATTCTTTTGAACCAAATCCAGACAACTTCAAAATATTAGAAAGAGTTTGTTCAAGTTATAATTCTAATAGTTATGAAGGATTTTGTAAATCAATCAATTTAGCATTAGCTGAAAAAAACGGAGTATTACCCTTTTTCAAACAATCACTTTCTCATTTAGGAAGCTTACTTCCAATTAATAATCAATCGAAAGATTCATTAGGGTATGCAGAACAAGCTCAAAATAATATAACTAATGTTAAGGTGGTTAGATTAGATGACTTTTGCAATGAATTGAATATTCATTTTATTGATATATTAAAAATCGATGTTCAAGGATATGAAATATATGTATTAGAGGGGGCTGAAAATGTTTTAAAAAAATGCCAGTACTGCATTGTAGAAGTCTCACTTTATGATTTTTATCAAAAATCAACATCATTATTAGATGTAGAAATCATAATGAATAAATCCGGTCTTAAATTATGGGATATATCTAAAGTTTCAAAAAACCCGAAAAATTTACGAACTGACTGGGTGGAACTAGTTTATAAAAATTCTAAATAATATTTTTTATGAAAGAGGAAGATATTCGACCAGAAATTATCTTTGATGAGTTTCTGAGACTTGCAAAAATTGACATAGATATATACTTTAAAAATGTTACCGAAATTTCAATTAATTGCCCATGTTGTGGAATAGTTGGAAGTTTTGCTTTTGAAAAATATGGGTTCAATTATGAAAAATGTAATAAATGTCATTCAATTTATGTAAACCCACGTCCAACTGCTGATGCTTTTACAAATTATTATTCTTATTCTAATTCTGCGAAATATTGGGCAACTACATTCTATAAAGAAACAGCAACTGCAAGGGTGAATAAATTATGGAAGCCAAAATCTATCGAAATAAATGAATTGATAAAACAATATAAACCTAAATCAAATCCAATCTTAGTTGATATTGGAGGAGGATTTGGTTTGTTTGCTAACGAGATTAGAAAGCTAATTTCTGGAGAAGTGATCATAATAGAACCTGGTTCAGATTTGGCTAATATATGTAGGGAAAATAATTTTTTAGTTATTGAAAAATTTTTAGAAAATGTTATTAAACAGGATTTACCTAATGGTGAAAAAGTTTTTGTAAGTTTTGAACTCTTTGAACATTTGACAGATCCTGTTCATTTTTTAAATTGTTTATTTTCAATTATGTCATCTGGAGATTTATTTATCTTCACAACCCTTTCTAGTTTAGGCATTGATATACAATTATTAGGTAAAAATTCAAAATCTGTTTCCCCCCCCCACCATCTTAATTTTTTTAATCCTATTTCAATTAAAAAATTATTAAAAAATTGTGGTTTCGAGACATTACAAGTAACAACCCCCGGAAAACTAGATATGGATATTCTTCACAAGAATAAAAATTATATAAACGAAAATTTTTGGAAAACATTTTTTGAGACAACTTCTGAAATCGAAAGAGTCAAATGGCAAGAATGGATTTCTGAACAAGGGTTGAGTTCGCATATGTGTGTTGTATGTAAAAAACCTTAATTTTTTATTTTTAATTTAAATATTTGTACAACAATAATTTTAAAAGAGTAGTTATTTGGGATTTAAATGACTCAGTACCCAATTTTTTTTCAGATGATTTATTAATTTTATGGAATAATTTAAATGCTCCCAGAGAAAATAATATTATTTCAATAAATAGTTATGTAGAGCAAAATGCTGATCGATTTAAAAATAAATATTTAAACTTTGTTCATGATATTACTTCGCACAAACACCTAAAAAAAAATATTTTTGAGTATTTCGAAATAAAAAAAGGGTATAGTTACTTTTGGATGACTGATTTAATTGAAAAGTCTAATATCAGTAAATCACCAGAAATTCATGATGTAATTAAATTTTTTGCTTTAGAGGAAATATTATTGTCCGTTACTAGCCCCTACACTATAAGCATCAATTCGTATAATTACGATTTAATAAAAGTATGTAAAAAAAATTTTAAAATTAAAAATATTAATATCGTTTCTTCGTATGTAAAAAAAAGACCTATAAAATTTAGTTTACAATCCTGTTTCGATCTTCTACCAAACTTTTTAAAAGCATTAATTTTTCTTATTCATTTTATAAAATCTAATATAAATTTATTTGGTTTTCAATTAAATGAATGGGAGAATAGTAATGGAGAATTTACATTTATTGATTATTTAAGTTTTGATAATTTAAAAAGTGATGATAATCTTTTAAAAAAAAATAAGTACTGGGGTAATTTGCCTTTTAAAATAGTAAACAATAGTATTAAAATTAATTGGTTACATTTATTTATTAAACAAGAAAAAATAACTTCTCCACGAGAAATAAAATCCCTAATAGATAAAAATAAAGACATTTTTAAACAAAATAATCTTAATACAACTCTAAGTATTTTCTTTTCAATTGATATTTTATATACTACACTTATTGAGTGGCTTAAATTAATTATAATTTATTTTAGATTTACTAAATTAATAAGAAAAAAAATTAATGAAAATTATCCACTTTGGGTTTTTTATGAGAAAGATTGGAATCAAAATTTTTTTGGTATAGGTGCTATTCAAAATTTATTACATCTAAATTTATTTATCAAAGCATTCAGACTTCTTCCAAAACAGAAATATGGAATTTATTTACAAGAGAACCAAGCATGGGAAAATGCATTGGTATATGCTTGGCGTATTAATAAACATGGATTATTAATCGGCTATGCTCATGCAACTGTAAGATATTGGGATTTAAGGTATTTCTTTATTGATAAAACATTTAATTTTACAACTGAAATGCCAAAACCAATACCAAGCATTTTTGCTCTTAATGGTCTAAGTGCCATAAATTTATTTTATAAAAATGGTATTCCTCAAGATAGAATATTTTCAGTAGAAGCATTGCGTTATTTATATTTAGATAATAAGTTTGATGATAAAGAAAGTAATTATAATAACAATTTATTAGTACTTGGTGATTATGATATTAATACAACTAGAAGGCAATTAAATTTATTAAATCAAATTATTTATTTGATTGATTCATCGATTACAATAACATTTAAACCTCATTTTACATGTCCTATTGAGAAATTGGGCTCTATTAATAGTCGAATTCAAGTCACTTACGAACCGCTAAACCTTATATTAAAAAACCATAATACTGCATTTGTTGGTTCAAGTACATCCTCAATTTTAGATGCTTATTATAGTAGGCTAAACATTATTGTGTTACTTCCTTTTAAAGACTTTAATTTTTGTCCGTTATATGGTAAAAATGATATACATTTTGTATCAACTTGTGAGCACCTCCTAGCTCTAGTAAATTCAACAAAGTATAATGATTTCGTTAATAGGAAAGTAGACGAATATTTCTTTTTAAATGCTGATTTAAGTAAATGGGGGACTTTACTTAAGATAAATGTTTAATATATTTACATTATGAATAATTCATTAAATCCATTAGTATCAATTATAATTCCTACTTATAATAGAGCTAATGTAATAAATAATGCTATTGACTCAGTATTATCACAGTCTTATTCTAATTTTGAATTAATTGTTGTTGATAATAATTCTAGTGACAACACATTAGAGAAAGTATCAGCTTATAAAGATGAAAGAATCAAAATATATGTAAATTATTCAGGAAAAGCTGCTTCAACCAGAAATTTTGGAATTATCCATGCTTCAGGTGATGTTATAGCTTTATTAGATTCTGATGATACTTGGATTTACAATAAATTAGATTTATCTGTTAAGGCAATATTAGAAGGTGCTGATTTTGTGTATCATTCACTTTATTTAAAAAAAGAAAACTCATTTTTATTTAATTATTTTAAATTAAAAATTAAATCAAGAATTTTAACTTTTCCTGTTCATGAGGATTTGTTTTTTAATGGAAATACTATATGCACTTCTAGTGTTGTTTTTAGGAAGCACTTATTTTCTTCATCATGTCAATTTAGAGAACTACCTGGATTACTAGGAAGTGAAGATTACGACTTATGGTTAAACATATCAAAAATTACAAATAAGTTTGTGAGACTTCCTAAAACATTAGGTTATTACACAAT
>JACCDK010901028.1_pt1 | contig 16312 bp, 10 predicted proteins | sample 7445871 | NCBI WGS metagenome assembly JACCDK01 (sample SAMN15323436, study PRJNA562643) | freshwater metagenome | isolation source: river surface water | place: USA:Blue River Watershed | collected 2017-08-15 | reverse complement strand
TTCACACTTACTGCTGAAGCACCAAACCAACCAGCCCCTTGCCAAGAAGAATTTTTATTTTTGTTAACGAGATTTGTTGGGATATTAGCTGCCGGTCGGGAAAATAATCCTGCATTATTAATTTCATTTCTCGCTTGAAAATAAAAATCAAATTGGCCTTCAGAAATGGAAAGTAATTCGACTTTCAAGGAATCTCCTTCAACATATAATTCAGGCGAAATACTCGAACGAACAGGTAAAATAAACATTAAGCCATCACCCTGAGAACCTTTTTGAAAATTTGAATCAAACATCACCGTCAAGTTATTAGGCTCATTAAATATAAAACCATTTTTATAGGCTTTTAACCGATAACAATCACCCATACCCACAGGATCCTTTGCATAAAAATGTGCTTCAAATCCTTCAGTTGGTTTACCTTCTCCACTTTGACGTAAGCTTGCAGTTGCTTTTTTATATTTTAATGAATCAATTACGGGCACTCGGTACATTTTTGATTGTGCCTCTAAATGTTCATTATTCCAATCAATCGAAAGTTGATAATTTCTTCCTACTTTACCAAGAACTTCTGTTGTTACTGGTTTCCACTCATATAAACCCTGATTCAACATATTTTCTTTGAATTCATAAGAATTACCTAAATCATCTTTTACATAAACCTTCGCTCCTTTAACACTTTCTGGCAAGGAATTATCAAAATAATTCTGCGATTTATAAAGTCTTATTTTTTGAACTCCAGGCTGATCAGTAATTGTCGCATCAACCACCAAATATTGATTAGTATCTGGAACTTTTACCTCGACGACATCCTCACAGGAGATGAGGGTTACCAAAAAAATCATACAAATTAATAACAAATTTCCTTTCATCTTAAAATGTAAAATTATAGGTTACAGCTGGCACAAATGACCCAATAATGGAAAGTTGAACTGCTTCTGTTTGAAGAGTATTCAATTCATTAGGACGCGTATAAATCGAAAAAGGATTTTTTCGATTGTATAAATTATAAACAGAGAAAACCCATTCAGAAGACCCCTTTTTAAATAATCCATTCTTATTTTTATGCGTGGCAGATACATCTAATCGATGATAATCAGGCACTCGGATATTTCCTCTTGTACCGGCAGGAGTCAATGGATAAGAGATTCCTTCAAAATTGAATTTTTGTAATGGAAGCGAATAAGGTACACCGGTAATATAGGCAAAATTCATACCCAACGACCATCTTTTAGAAGTCTGATACTGTAAGACAAAATTCAAATTATGTGTTCGATCAAAACGAGCAGGAAACCAGTCATTGTTATTAAGTCCTTCGATTTTTCTTTCAGTTCTTGAAAGCGTATAACTAGTCCATCCTGTCAACTTTCCAACATTTTTCTTTACATAAAATTCAATTCCATAAGCACGACCATCTCCAAACAACAAATCTTTTTCAAACAATGGATTCAAAAACAAATTAGAACGATCTGCATAATCAATTTGATTTTGCATCAACTTGTAATACGTTTCTATTGATGTTTCGTATGCATTATCTTCCCCAAAATTTTTAAAATATCCCACGGCAAACTGATCAGCTATTTGAGGCTTTATATTATTTGTAGAGCTTGTCCAAACGTCCAAAGGTGTAGATGCAGCGGTGTTCGACATCAAATGAATATACTGAGCCAATCGATTATATGACAATTTAAATGAACTTTTATTATTGATATTATAATTGATTGCTGCACGCGGTTCCAAATTTTGGTAGTTTGCAATAACAGTATTTGGATCAACTTGTATCGTTTTTAAATCGTAGCCTGAGGAGTTTTCAGGAGTTATTTCTGTTTTTATTCGCTCATAATAAACTCCATTGGTACTTTTAAATAGATAATTAGACCATCGTAAACCATATTGTAAGGTAATTGAGTTACTTGGCTTCCACTCATGACCTACATAAAGAGAGCTTTCTAATCCAAATTTTTCGGCTTGCCCGAATTCTCTTTTTTCACCGTTTGATGTAGCAGTAGCTGATCCTGGTTTAAAATGATAAGAGATGATTTGTCCACCAAAGGTTAAGGTATTATCTGGTTGAATGTAATAAATAAAATCAGGTTTATAGCTCAAATTTATAATATTCGAAGACCATTTAAAGGCATTATCAGGTCTTTTATTCTTTAAATCAGAGTCTAACAAATAATCATAATTACTGTAAAAAACAGTTGAATTTAAAAACAACTTATTCGAAAAAACATGATTCCAACGACCCGTAAACGTCGAATTACCCCAATTAAATCCAAATCCTGTACCAAACACATCTCTACCAAAATACCCTGACAAATAAAAAGTGTTTTTTGTATTGAGATTATAATTCACTTTTGCGGTTAAATCATAAAAACTAAACTTTGCATCGGCATTGGATCCAGTTAAAAATGGTTTTGCTAACACATCTATATATGACCTTCTTGCTGCAACTATAAAAGAAGCTTTATCTTTAATAATGGGTGCCTCTACAGATAATCTAGAAAAGATCACACCAATACCTCCATTTACTTCCAAGTGTTTAGCATTTCCCTCTTTCATTTTCACATCTAATATGGAAGATGCTCTACCACCATATTGTGAAGGTATTCCACCTTTATATAATTTCACATCTTTAACAGCATCAGGATTAAATACCGAAAAGAATCCAAATAAATGAGATGAATTATAGACGGGAGCTTCATCAAGCAATACCAAATTTTGATCTACACCACCCCCTCGGACATTAAACCCAGATGCCCCTTCTCCAACAGTTGATACTCCAGGCAATAATTGTATAGCACGAACTAAATCAACCTCACCTAACAAAGCAGGTATCTTACGAATTGTTTTAATATCTACTTTATTAACCGACATTTCAATCCCTTTCACATTTTCATCTTGCGACTTTGCAGTCACTTTAACTTCTTGCAATTCAGAAACCACACCACTTAACTCAACATTCAATTCCAGCTTATTTACGCCAAGATCAATCTCCTTTTCAATCTTTTGATAACCTGTTGAACTGAAAATCAAATGATATGTACCTTTAGGGAGTGTTAAACTGTAAAATCCATACGTATTGGCAGATGCACCTGTTTTCAGTTCTTGCACGTAAACAGTAGCTCCAATGATCACTTCACCGTTCGACTGATCCTTAATATAGCCACTTAGACTTTGCTTTTGTCCTAAAACTGGCAAACAAAGAACCATTAATAAAAAAAATAAAAGATTTTTTTTCATTGGAAATTAATTCATTCAAAGATACGTGGTTAAGATCATTTTTTGTGAAATTTTCATTCTTTCTTAAAAATAATCATAAAATTTATATTTTTTTCATACTAATCAGTATTATAATGCCGATTGTATTTTTTTTTATTGGAAAAAATGTTAAAATTTGTTTCACCTTACAAAAAATAAATGGAACTAAAATTATTCGGGAAGATTATAAGAGAAAAGAGAAACCATTTAAACCTTAAACAAGAAGAATTAAGTGAACAAAGTGGAGTTGCCATAAAAACCATACATTCCATAGAATTAGGAAAAGGCAATCCATCCTATTTAACTATACAAAAACTGTTTTCAATTTTAGAATTAGATCTAATCATTGTATCATCCACATCAAAAAAATCATAACATGGAACAGGCCATAAGTTTTGAAAGAATTCCCACAAAAATATTTTCAGATTCAGAAAGTGCATCTAAAATAGCTGCTAATGAAATTGCAGCAATCATTCGTCAAAAAGAAAAAGAAGGCAAACCAGCAGTATTAGGATTAGCTACGGGATCAACTCCTAAAAAAGTTTATCAAGAATTGATTCGGTTGCATAGAGAAGAAGGCCTTAGTTTCAAAAATGTGGTAACATTCAATTTAGATGAATACCATCCCATGGAACCAGATGCCATCCAAAGTTATGTTCGATTTATGAAAGAACAATTATTTGATCACGTTGATATTCCATCGCAAAATACGCATATCCCAAATGGACAATTACCTTTAGAAGAAATACCTGGATTCTGTAAAGCATATGAAGAAAAAATTGAGCGATTGGGTGGATTAGATTTCCAAATTTTAGGAATTGGTCGAAATGGACATATTGGATTTAATGAACCTGGATCTTTGATTAATTCCAAAACAAGACTCATGACATTAGATATGTCAACCAAACTAGATGCTTCTATCGATTTTGGTGGACTTGAAAAAGTTCCTAAACGTGCCATTACTTTAGGTATTGATAAATTGATGACGGCAAAACGAGTTGTATTATTAGCCTTTGGAGAACATAAAGCAGAAAGTGTTGCAAAGGCTGTGGAAGGTCCTGTAACAGCTGAAATTCCTGCCTCGTACCTACAACAACATCAGAATGCCATTTTCATGGTAGATGAAGCTGCCGCAGCCGGACTTACAAGAATCAAAACACCTTGGGTGGTAGATTCTGTAACCTGGGACAAAAATACCATCAAAAAGGCAGTAACACATTTGGCTTTAACCTTAAATAAACCTATTTTAAAACTTACAAATAAAGATTATAATGAAAATGGAATGTCGGAGTTACTATCTTTATACGGACAGGCCTACGACATCAACATTGAAGTGTTTAACTACTTGCAGCACACCATTACAGGTTGGCCCGGCGGAAAGCCAAATGCAGACGACACTTATCGACCAGAAAGAGCTTTTCCTGCACGGAAGAAAGTATTAATTTTTAGTCCCCACCCAGACGATGATATTATTTCCATGGGTGGAACCTTTCAACGTTTACATGACCAAGGACATGAAGTACATGTGGCATATCAAACATCCGGCAACATTGCTGTTGCCGATGATGAGGCACTTCGATTTGCAGAATTCGTTGTAGATTTCAATGAAAAATTTGAAAGCAATAATGCAAAAGCAAATCGAATTTATAAAGAAGCTGTCAAATTTTTAAAGAACAAAAAGGATTCAGAATTAGATATCCCAGAGGTTAGAGAAATCAAAGGGCTCATTAGAAAAGGAGAAGCAAAAAACACTTGCCGGTTTGTTGGCATTAAAAAAGAAAATGCACATTTCTTAGAAATGCCATTTTATGAAACAGGTACCATACGAAAAAAACCTATAGGTGAAACTGACATTCAAATCATTGTAGATTTAATTGAAGAAATTCAACCTCATCAAATATATGCAGCCGGAGATTTAGCTGATCCGCATGGCACACATAAAGTCTGTTTGGATGCAATTTTTGAAGCTATTCAACGATTAAAACATCGTGAATACATGAACAATTGTTGGGTATGGCTTTACAAAGGTGCCTGGGCAGAATGGGATATTGATCAAATTGAAATGGCAGTTCCAATGTCTCCAGATCAGGTATACAAAAAAAGAATCGGAATCTTTAAACACCAATCTCAAAAAGATGGAGTTGTCTTTCAAGGTGAAGATTCTCGTGAATTCTGGCAAAGAGCAGAGGAAAGAAATAGAGGTACAGCCCAATTGTATAACCAATTAGGCTTAGCAGAATACGAAGCTATGGAAGCCTTTGTTCGTTGGAGATTCTAATTTAGACCTTCAATAACGCATCATATAATACCTCGGCGGTATGTAGCGCAGTGCGCTTTGTACCGTCGTGAATTTGATGTCTACAACTCGTACCTGAGGCAACTATAATTACCTCTTTTGGCTGAGATCGAACAGTTGGAAACAATACCAATTCACCAATTTGCATCGATAAATCATAATGCTCCTTTTCATACCCAAAGGATCCTGCCATCCCACAACATCCTGATGGAATTAATTGAACTTCATAATTTTCTGGTAGAGACAATGCTTTTTTAGCTGGTATTAACGAGGAAATTGATTTTTGTTGACAATGACCATGCAATTTTAACAAACGTTTTTCTTTTGAAAAAGAGGAACGTTGGATGCGTCCCGCCTCCAATTCATTAGACAAAAATTCCTCTAATAAAAATGCATTTTTAGCCAATTCTTTTGCTTTATCCACTAAATTATCTGTAACCAAGTCTGGATATTCATCTCTAAATGTCAATAAAGCAGAAGGCTCCAAGCCAATTAAAGGCAGCTGAGAGTGAATAATATCAGCAAACAAAGTCACATTCTTAATGGCAATTTCCTTTGCTTCATCCAACATTCCCTTTGACAAATAGGCTCTTCCAGAAATTGGATGATTGATTGTTTGAACTTCATAACCTAAAGCTTCTAACAACAAAACAGCTTTTTGACCTACTTCAACATCATTATAATTTGTAAACTCATCAACAAACAGGACCACAGATTTCTCTGATTGATTTGATTTAGATACTGTTGAACTTCTTTGCATCAACCATTGACGCAAAGTTTGCTTACTCATCAACGGCATGGTACGATCTGGATGAAAACCGACTAATTGGTTGGAGATTTTTCTCAACCAAGGAGTACCCATCACCAAATTATATAAGAAAGGAACTTTGGAGGTTAGTGAAGAAATTGCTGCAAAATTACCAACTAACCAACTCCTTAACGGTAAACCTTTTTCTTTTTGATATTGGTACAAAAATTCCATCTTTAATTTTGCCACATCCACATTCGATGGACATTCTGACTTACAACCTTTACAAGCTAAACATAAATCCATCACCTCTTTGATTTCATCATGTGCAAATCGATTTGGTTGAGTAGATTTTGTTAAAAATTCTCTTAAAATATTAGCTCGTGCACGCGTCGTCTCCTTTTCATTTCGAGTAGCCATAAAAGATGGACACATGGTACCACCCGAAACTGGCGTTTTTCGACAATCTGCGGAACCATTACACTGCTCAGCATGCTGCAATACATCTTGATCTTGGTAACGGAATGCTGTTTTAAAAACAGGAGTTTCTTGTCCCGCCTCATAACGCAAAAACGTATCCATTGGAGGTGTATCCACAATTTTATTTGGATTAAAAATCCCCTTGGGGTCCCACCAAGATTTCAATTGACGCATCAATTGGTAATTTTTATCGCCAACCATCCAAGGAATAAATTCTCCCCTTAATCGACCATCACCATGTTCACCTGACAATGAACCATTGAATTTTTTAACTAATCTTGCAATTTCTTCTGCAATGGTACGAAACAAAGCATGTCCTTCTTTGGTTTTAAGGTTAATGATTGGTCGTAAATGCAATTCTCCAGAACCTGCATGTGCATAATGAACGCAATACAAATTATGTTGAGATAAAATATCATTAAATTCAGCAATAAATGCAGGTAAATCATTTACATCAACTGCAGTATCTTCAATAACAGCAACAGCTTTTTCATCACCTGGAAGATTTGAAAGTAAACCTAATCCTGCTTTACGAAGATCCCAAACTTTTTTTACATCTGCACCCGTAACATAAGGAAAATGATAACCTAAATTTTCTACCAACATAGCCTTTTCCAAGTTTTTTGCTTGAGTTTTAAGTTCCTCAGGGTCATCAGAACGAAGTTCAACAACCAAAATAGCACCTGGATCACCCTCAACAAAAAAACGATTTTGTCGCTGTTCTGGATTTACTTTGGTACATTCTAAAATATAATGATCCATCAACTCAGAAGCAGAAGGATTAAATTTCAATGCAATTAAATTAGCCCTCAGCGCCTCATCAATTGTATTAAAATGCACACATACTAAACCCAAATGCGCAGGAGGCATTGGATTGACATGCAATTTTATTTTAGTTACAAAGCATAAAGTCCCTTCGGAACCTGCCAATAAATTACAAAAATTAAATGGAATGGATCCACCATCAAATGCATCTGAATTTGATATAAAATCCAATGCATAACCCGTATTTCTACGATCAATGCTTGGTTTTGGAAACTCTCTATTGATCTCCTCTTTTATTTCTTTTTTCCCAAGTTCAGCTAATGTATTTGCATAAATCTGTTGTAAGCGAGAATTAGCTGGAAGGGATTTTAACGTTTCATGTGGATTTTCATTTTTAAAGAGAACAAATGTTCCGTCCGACAAATATCCCTCAACCTCCAATACGTGGTCGCGTGTTGAACCATAAACTACAGAATTTGAACCACAAGAATTATTACCAACCATACCACCAATCATTGCGCGATTGGCAGTTGAGGTTTCGGGCCCAAAAAACAAGCCGTGTTTTTTTAATTCTACATTCAATACATCTCTTACCACACCTGGTTCAACCCAAACGTAAGATTCTTCTTTATTAACTTCTAAGATTTTAGTAAAATACTTGGACACATCCACAACAATCCCTTTACCCACCACTTGTCCGGCTAATGAAGTTCCTGCTGTTCTAGGAATAATAGGTAATTGATATTGGTCTGCAAATCGAATAATTATTTCTATGTCGGCTATCGTTTCAGGGATAGCCACTGCAAGTGGCATCTCGCGATAGGCTGAAGCATCAGTTGCATACAATGTTTTCATTACCGAATCGGTAAACAAACTTCCTTGCAACTTTTCTGACAATAAACTTAACTGATGATTTATTATACTTTCCGAAATCATGGATTATCTATTCGTTTGCGAATTACAAAGTTAACCAAACCTACGGTTAGTAACAATTGTGCAAGAATATAAGTGCCCATTACGGCAAAAGAATTTCCAAAAAATGAATGCACAAATTTATTATAGGCTAATAAACTATCTGAGATTACAAAGAAAACTGCTCCAAGGAATACGAACCAAAAAGTTTTTTCGGTATCATACATTTTTCTTAAATATGCGAAAAAGGCCATTGAACCAAGTGAAACTCCATAAACAACAACCGGAATTTTCAATTCCGTAGAAACTCCTCCCCACAAATGATTTAGAAATAAATAAACATAAGCTAAAAACAGAATGGCTACAAAACTTTGTAGTTTCCAATTGATTTGTTTTAACAATAAATCCTTAGCAAATTTTCGAATATATAGTAGTTGCATCACAAGAAAACTCCCTAAACCTAATGGAAAATAAATTGGAGCAGAAAACATTAAAAACACATCTCCTAACCAAGCAAAAATTAAAATAAAAAATAAGGATTTAGATTCCTTTTTGGTTAATAGATTAGCTACATAGCCAATAAGGCTAATCATTAACATCGGTTTTGTAACATATCGAAGAGCCTGCCAATCCAAAATTCTAGCATCAACAATAAGCTCCAAAAGGGCTATCAAAAGATACAGGTATAAAAATTTTAGTTTGGAAGTCAGCATATCAGAAAGTTTAATACCTATATTTTCCTTTTTGAAAATCAAAAATTAGTAATTTTTGTCCATCCTTTTTATTGATCATGATAGAATCTCTATTGTTTGGATTTACACGTTGAATATATGTTTCCTTACCGCTAAAATACAAGTTAACATTTTGAGCATCTACTGTATTCATTTCATTCAAATTAGTGTATTTAGACTTTAAAAACACTTCTGTATTTGAAGGATATATAACCGTATCACCTATTTGATAAATTTCATTTATTTTTTGAGCTATTTTAGGATAAGGATTCGATTCACGATTTGTGGAAAAGGTATACTTTTGCTTTTGATCTGAATAGAGTGGCAAAAACAATCGAACAAGATTGACAGTTTGAATGACAAAAAAAGTTCCTAATATCAATTTTATCCATATTGCTCTTTCAAGTACATATTTCAAAACAGCTATTGAAATAAATATACCGAATGGTAATCCAAAACTAGCGTATCGTAGAAAAAATCCAGATGTAGTTCCTGCGCGAACAGCAGCTACAAATAATAAAATAACTGGGAATAAAATCTGTATAAATGCAAAGAGAAACGTTTTTTTTGACTGCACATTGACTGTTTTGTACCATGTAAAAAGTAAAAAAACATAACCCAATAATAGTACCCCGCCAATTTTATATCCATGCGGATCATACAGGTCATTTGTCCACACAAATTGATCTGAAAGAATTGCAATCGTCCGTTTAAATAAATTGCTTGGACTAGACAATTCAAGCCATCCAGGAATTTCACCATTGGTTTGGATAAAATTCATTATCTGTTCGGCCGCGTCGGATTGAAATTGCCAAAAATATTTAGCAGGCCCCCAAATAAACCATGGAATAATAGGCAGAACAATTAAAATATATCCTGTAATCACTCTAATCCATGTATTTTTATCTCGATTCGCTAAGAGTAAATAGACTCCAAATCCAGCCAAACTCAAAATAGTCAAATAGGTACTAAAAAGTGCTCCAATGGAAGATAAAATCCAGAGAATATAATATTTTTTGGAAAATGTTGCTTGTTCAGATTCTTGAATATATAATTTCCAGAAAAGGTAATTGGCGGCTGTCGTAAAAAACAATGATGTGGCATAATTTCGTACTTGCTGAGAATAAACTACAAAAAATGGTTCTATAACAGCAAAAAATAAAACGACTAATGCCCATCTTTTTGTTGGAAACAATTTTCGCGCCCATCTAAAGATGACCCAAACGGTCAATAAATTAAATAGCACTGAGACGCTTCGCATAGAAAAATCACTTTTCCCAAATAAAAATGCAAACAATTTTAGCATCATATCATGCAATAGACTGTTTCCACTAACGTCTCCTCGTGCATCTGCATCGAACCATGCTTTTATTCCACGGGGAGCCCAAAAATCCTGAGGTGTAAATGTTTTATCGGGACGCATCAATTGGCCCATCCCACCTTGATTTGTATTGGCAACACCAAGCAATACGCTTGAACGTTCATCTGAAAAAAGACTAAAATTATCCAAATGATACACACGCAAAATAGTTGCGATTATCATTAACAAAATAAAAACAAATTGATAATTTCTTTTAGTCATTTGGTTAGCCTTAAAACTAGAAAATCACCTAACATAAACATATCAGGTGATTTTCTAATTGATAATTTATCTAATTTTTACGATCCGCATGCTTCACAAGCTTCTGGATTATCTAAAGAACAAGCCATGTCAGATCTGTTTTGATCATCTGTGAATGAGGCTGCTGCACTTGCCGCATATTGGCCATATTGCAATTCTGTTGGATGAACATCATTGCTTTGTTCAATTGCTGGCTCTGCTTGTTTTTCAACAGTAAATTTGATAGCATCAGCTGCTGCTTTTGTACGTAGATAATACATACCAGTCTTCAAACCTAACTTCCAAGCATAGAAATGCATTGAGGTCAATTTACCAAAATTAATATCTTGGATATGGATATTTAAACTTTGTGACTGACAAATATAAGCTCCACGATCTGCAGCCATTTCTAAAATGGTCTTTTGCTTAATCTCCCAAACAGTCTTATATAATTCTTTGATGTTTTGAGGGATCTCAGGAATGTTTTGTACGGATCCATTCGCAGAAATCAACTTGTTTTTCATTGTCTCATTCCAAAGATTCAATTTAATTAAATCTTTCAACAAGTGCTTATTTACAACTACAAATTCTCCTGACAATACACGACGAGAATAAATATTTGAAGTATATGGCTCAAAACACTCGTTGTTTCCTAAAATCTGACTTGTAGAAGCCGTTGGCATTGGGGCCATCAATAAAGAGTTACGAACACCGTTTTCTACCACTAGCTTACGTAAATTTTCCCAATCCCAATTCCCTGAACTTGGAGTTACACCCCACATATCAAATTGAAACTCTCCTTTGGAGATAGGCGAACCCTCCCATGTAGAATAAGGCCCCTCTACTTTTGCCAATTCCATAGACGCTTCCATGGCAGCAAAATAAATGGTTTCAAAAATATCTTTGTTCAATTGCTTCGCTTCCTCTGATTCGAAAGGCATACGTAACATGATGAACACATCTGCTAATCCCTGAACACCCAATCCAATAGGACGATGTCTTAAATTAGAATTTTGTGCCTCAATTACTGGGTAATAATTGACATCAATAATTTTGTTCAAATTACGAGTAACTGTTTTTGTTACTTCGTATAAACGTTGATGATCAAAAATAAAGTTGCCGTTATCTGCTTGACGAACATATTTAGGCAATGCCAATGAAGCTAAGTTACAAACTGCAACTTCATCTTTAGAGGTATATTCTAAAATCTCAGTACATAAGTTAGACGACTTAATTGTACCTAAGTTCTTTTGATTTGATTTTCTGTTGGCATGATCTTTGAACAACATGTAAGGCGTACCAGTCTCTGTTTGAGATTCTAACACTTTAAACCAAAGTTCTTGTGCTTTAACTGTTTTACGTGCTTTACCCTCTAATTCATATTTTTGATATAATGCTTCAAATTCATCTCCATAAGTATCAGCTAAACCTGGACACTCATGCGGACAGAATAATGACCACTCTTCGTTATTCTCAACACGCTTCATAAATAAATCAGAAATCCATAATGCATAGAACAAATCTCTTGCACGAATCTCTTCTTTACCATGATTCTTTTTCAAATCCAAGAACTCAAAAATATCAGCATGCCAAGGCTCTAGATAAATAGCAAAACTTCCTTTTCTCTTTCCACCTCCTTGATCAACATATCTAGCAGTATCATTAAACACACGCAACATTGGAATGATACCATTCGAAGTACCGTTGGTACCTTTAATATATGATCCTGTTGCACGAATGTTATGAATGCTCAAACCAATTCCTCCAGCAGATTGTGATATCTTAGCAGTTTGCTTCAACGTATCATAGATTCCTTCAATAGAATCATCTTGCATTGTTAACAAGAAACATGACGACATCTGTGGCTTTGGTGTACCTGCATTAAACAAAGTCGGAGTAGCATGTGTAAACCAACGCTCCGATAATAAATTATAGGTATCAATGGCAGCTGCAATGTCACTTCCGTGAATACCCACTGCAACACGCATTAACATGTGCTGTGGACGCTCTGCAATCTGGCCATCCAATTTTAATAAATAAGATTTCTCTAAAGTCTTGAATCCAAAATAATCATACCCAAAGTCACGATCGTAAATAATCGCCTCATCCAATTCCACTGCATTATTTTTGATCACATCGTAAACCTCTTTTGATAACAAAGCTGCATTTAAACCAGTCTTTGGATCAACATACGTAAACAGACGCTTCATCGTTGCCGAAAATGACTTCAACGTGTTTTTGTGCAAATTTGAAATTGCAATACGAGCAGCCAAAACAGCATAATCAGGATGCTTTGTTGTCAAGGATGCAGCAGTCTCAGCAGCAAGGTTATCTAACTCGGTTGTTTTCACTCCGTCATATAGACCAGTGATCACTTTACGAGCGACTTCCAGAGGCTGAACAAAATAGGGATCCAAGCTGTAGCAAAGCTTCTCAATCCTTGCGGTAATTTTGTCAAATTTAACTGATTCGCGACGACCGTCTCTTTTAATTACGTACATGTGTTTCTTTAGAAGATAATGTTTTAAATATTAACAAATAATATATTTTTAGGTTGGTTAGCAATTAGGTAATAACACCCCTGTCAAATTTTTGTATTCAAAAATTTAATTTTTAAAACCGCTTCCATTCTCATGAAAAAAATCGGCTCTTAGGTTTGTTTTTTTAGGCTTTGATTACACTGACAATTGAAGCACTATCAGCTTTTGGGCACAAAGTAAAATTAGGAAAAATCACGACCTCTTGCAAACATTTTTTTAGAGAAAAATTGAAGTATTTTTTAACATATTTGAAATACACAAGACAAGTATCGATTAGTCAGTTCATTATCGAATTATTATCTTTGAAAAGTCCTACAAAAAAAATTGAAAGTTTTTTTTCACTCCTTTTTTCTTACAAAAACACCAAAAAATTATAAGATAAAAGTATTTGATTTTATAAAAATTATTCATAATTTTGCAACCCGAATCAGATAGTATGTGTTCCCCCATATTATTGTTAACAAATAAATTGACGGCAGGGAATCGTCCGAAAAAATAGTAACATGAAAAAAGACATTCACCCAGAATACAAAGAAGTAGTATTTCATGATTTATCATCAGATTACAAATTCTTAACTCGTTCTTGTGTAAACACAACTGAAACAACTGAATTTGAAGGTGCAACCTACCCAGTATACAAGGTGGAGGTTTCTTCTCAATCCCACCCATTCTATACTGGTAAAAATGTATTATTAGATACAACGGGTCGTGTTGATAAATTCAATAAGAGATACGCGAAAAAATAATTATCAATTAATTGATAAATCAAGCCTTTACAGTCAAGCTGTAAGGGCTTTTTTATTTACTTTGCAATATGCTTTCATCTATACATTTATTGAACAACCTTCAGATTGTACAACAACTGAGACCTATTACAGATCATCGACCTCTAGCCGATATCCTAATAGGCGCATCAACCATTGCAAATAAATGGGAAATATTAGCAAAAAACCTCTCTACAAAATCATCAAAGAGATTAAACATTTTAGGAAGCTGCCTCCCAAATGAAACACTAATCGAGGCATTAAAAAAACTTGAAGAAACAGAAGCCATATATTATCAAGATATTCGAATTGCTTTCTATGAAAATGAAGCTGAAAACAGACAAATAGAACTTTCTGATATAGAACTCATCCAATACCCCGAAGACATCTTGTTTTTTCAAAAACAATATATTTCAAAAGAAATTAAAAAACATACAGATCAAATTACAAATTTGATAACTACAGATAATACTCTTATCGTCCCAGAAGAATGTCACATTCACGAAACCGCCACAATAAGAGGTAGCATCTTGGATGCAAGCCTTGGTCCCATCTATATTGGCGCTAATGTGAACATCCAAATAGGAACTTTAATACAAGGCCCAGCAGTTATCTTAGAGAATAGCACAACAAACCTTGGCACGAAAATTAGACCGTTCACAACAATAGGTAAAAACTGCAAGGTTGGTGGCGAAATAAGTTATTCTATAATACATGAAGGCACCAATAAGGCTCACGATGGTTATTTGGGTAATTCAATCATTGGTTCATTTTGTAATTTTGGAGCTCTAACGAACTCCTCCAATGTTCGTAATGACCTAAAACCTGTCAAATTATTCAATTATAAGAATAAAACATTTCGACAAACTAATTGTCATTCAGTTGGATTAATTACGGGCGATTATATAACCACTGGAATAAGTAGTCAATTTAATACGGCAACCGTCATCGGATCACATTGCAATATTACCTGCCCCCCATTTCCAGATAAACATATTCCATCGTTTACATGGGGAGTTTCTACTCAATTTACACGCTATAAATTCGACCAAGCAATAGAAAATGCCACAAGATGGGCATTGCTTAAAAACCAAAGTCTTACAACAGAAACCATAAATCGAATGCAGGAAATTTGGAAAGAGCTTTAATGTTTCCGAAATTTATCCTTCAATCCTATGCAATTTCAAGAAATCCCTGGTTTAGCACATACTAAAAACCTTTTGATCAAAGGGGTTCAGACGAATCATATTGCCCATGCACAATTATTTCATGGTCCCAATGGAGGTGCACAATTGGCCATGGCCTTGGCCTATACAGCTTATTTGTTTTGTCCAAACAAGACAGATTCAGACAGCTGTGGAGAATGTCCATCTTGTCTGAAATTAAAGAAAGGGATACACCCAGACGTGGTATTCGTCTTTCCAACCTTTACCATCACAAAAAAAATAGATGAACCTGAATCTGATTTATTTTTAGGTCCATGGAGAAATTTTATTCAAGAATCACCTTTCCGAACCCTAGCCGATTGGTTACAATTTGCAGGTGCAGAAGGAAACAAACAGGGTGTCATACCTGTTCGAGAAACGAGAAAATTACTATCCAAAATAAGTACAAAACCATATGAAGCTCCTTATCGGGTCATCCTTATTTGGAATCCTGAAAGTTTTAATGCTGAATCTGGCAATGCCTTGCTTAAACCTTTGGAAGAACCTCCAGCAAATGCAATTTTTTTATTAGTAACCTCAGACGTTCAAAAATTATTGATTACCATTATTTCCCGAACCCAAAGGATTACTATTCCGATGGTTGAGGAAAATGATTTGGCACAGTTTTTAATGAGAAATCATCAAGTTGATGAAGATAAAGCACATCAAATTGTTGTTTCAGCAGAAGGAAATATTTCTTTAGCAAATGAAAAGGCTCGATCAGAAAACATGGAAATGGCCACTTGGTTTATTGATTGGTTTCGAGCAATTTATCGGAAAAATTTAAGCGAACTGGTTAGGTTGGCTGATAAATATGATAAAATGCCTAAAGAGGACCAGAAGGCTCTCTTAGACTATTGCTTATTTATTTTTAGACAAAGCTTGTATCAATGGGCCGGTAGCACTGATTTAATTACCTCGTTCGATAAAGAAAAAAACTTTATACAAAACTTTGCCAAAACAATTAATCCTGAATTAATTGAAAAATTTTCAGAAAAAATATCAGAAGTATA